>Ga0180432_10000385_pt1 | contig 71760 bp, 49 predicted proteins | sample SS_ome_10_FD_132414 | JGI IMG/M metagenome (GOLD analysis project Ga0180432, IMG submission 132414) | Hypersaline lake sediment archaeal communities from the Salton Sea, California, USA - SS_1_MS_2 metaG | ecosystem: Environmental > Aquatic > Non-marine Saline and Alkaline > Hypersaline >...
TATACCGCAAAAAGACACGGATTTAGGGATGGCGTTCTGTCCTGGCAGACCACTAAGAGAAAACCATTGGTTCCCCCCGACAAGCTGCCAGATGCACTCGATGTGATACTAAGTCACCCAGGGTTGACTGCACCCATATATAGCGCTTCCACCTCCGGCGGTGGTGTGCGAGCGCCTCCCGGAACGTATGGGGGTGCTTCCCCGCTCGCGGTCCCACAAGCCACAAAAAACGCGTCCTTTGGCATGGTTAGTCTGCCCTTGCTAGACGATGAAGATATCGTCCTCGGCCGGCTTGTCTGATCCGATGGTCTCCACTCGCGCGACGCACGCCGCACACAGGGGGTAGAAGCGTACGCTGTCCTCCTCTGGCTCCAGGAGCTTGTCCATCTTGCTCCGCAACGCCAGCAACTCCTTGTCCGTCAAGTGGCATTCGAACAGGCTGTACTGGGTCCACCGGCCAAACCCACACAGCGTCTTGTGTACTCTGGCGCGGCGACGGTCGCTGGGGATGTCGTAGGCAATGACGTACAGCGTGCACTGCGGCTTCCCTCGTTTCACCGTGTACTCCAACTTCGGCGGATTACTCCGATCCGCCTCATCTTACCATAAAGGGCCTGAACTGCCTAATCTCGCCCGTCAGCCACTTGGCCACGAGCCGCACCTCCAGCTCCAGGCTGCGCCGGTAGGTGGCTTTGTAGCCGAAGACGGGGTGGCGGATCTGGGTGTCCAGCCGTTCCTCGAACTTGGTCAGGAACGTACGCCGTCCTTTGTCGGTCAGACGCCACGCACCCAGCTCCTCTTGGAAGTCGCGCTCGGTCAGCATGCCGTTGTTCAGCAGGGTCAGAACGACTGAGTCCACGACCACCGGCCTGAAGGACTCCATCACGTCCAAGGCCAGCGCCGGCTTGCCGAACTGGGAGGAGTGCAGGAAACCCACGTAGGGGTCCAGGCCCACCACGCTGACGGCAGACGCGACCTGGTTCATCAGCAGGACGTAGCCGAAGGAGAGGAGCGCGTTCACGGGGTCGCGGGGCGGCCGGCGCTGGCGGCGCTTGAAGTCCCAGTCGCCCTTTAGGAGGCGGCCCAGCACGCCGAAGTAGAAGGCGCTCCCCGAGCCCTCCAGGCCCAACAACGTGCCTTGAGCCGTGCCTATCTGTGGGTGTGAGGGGTCAGGCGGCGGAGCGGCCTGGCGTGGGTCCAACTCATCCACCTGGCCCAACACGCCCTTGAGCGACTCCACGGCCTGGGCGATCTTCGGATCATCCCGCTTCCGGTTGGCCCGCAGAAGCATAGCGCGCATGTTGGCCAGCTTGCCGCGCACGAACGCACGCGCGAGGGTAAACGAGCGCACCGGGTCGCTGTGACCGCGGTGTTGCTCGAGCCGGATGAGACTGTTTTTCCCCATCGCCGGCGAAAGCCGGCCGCGGAAGCGGCCGTAGGTCGAACAGAAGCACACGTCGGTCCGCTGCTCCAGGAGCGCCGCCAGCGCAGGGCTGGTGAGCGTCACGTCACCGTAGACGACGACCTGGGTGACCTTCATCAGGGGGACGCGCACTTTGCGCTTCTGGGTGCCCCGCTCTTTGTCCTCCGGGATGCGCACGAGCAAGGTGTCGCCGTCTTTGCGGACCAGCGAGCGGGGTTCGGTCAGATATAGGGTCGCCATGCCATCCTCCCAGGTCTGGAGTTGGGCCATCAAGCGGGCTCCTTGGAAAGGAACAGGATCTCGCGAGGCAGGCAGATGGACTCAACGGAGCAGTCGTGACACTTGGCTTGCTGGTCGAGGGGCGGCGGCACGCGGCCGATCTGGATCAGCTCGAAGGCGCGCGCGACGGCGGCCTGGGTGCGGGCGCGCAGTTCGGCGGTGAACTCGACGGACACCCGCCGCCGGGAGCGCCAGTAGAAGATCGCGCCTCGCTGGACGGGTCTTTCGGTGCGCTCCTCCAGACACATGGCCTGGGCGCAGAGCTGGACGTGATCGTTGAGCCAGCGCCCCATGCGGCCCCGCTTGTACTCGATGGGCAGCAGTTCTCCCTCGGACGCACGACCAGTTTCCGCCCGCTCCTCCACCACGTCGGCGAAGCCGGCCACACGCAGTTGGTCGCTCCACAGGTAGAGACGCCTGCGGATGATGGCGTCGCCATCGCGCTCGACGCCGCTAGTGTGGGCCCGTTCGTGTTGTAGGATGCCCTCGAGCACCGGCGCGTTGATCTCCATCTCACCGTGGACGTACATAAGCCAGAAGCGCCGCTCGCAGTATTCGAGCTGGTTGAGCATCGATATCGGCAGATAGTCGGGTGGTTCCATTGGACTGTCTGGCTGAATCATCAAGCAGATGCAGACGGAAGGCGGCGCGTCTGCCCCATGCCCATCGTCGTCTTCATGCCCACACCGGCATAGAAGGCGAAGTCGGCCAGGGCGTTGAGTTCGCAGCGGGCGGCGTCGTTGTCGGCCATAAGGCCGTAGGTGACCCGGCCCACGAAGCCGACCTGCAGCGAGCGCCGGAAGTGCTGCATCTGGGTCCGCACGCCGTCCATGCGCTTGACGACGACGTGTTCCTCCACGTAGGCCATCAACGCCTGGCGGTTCACTGGTAGCGGCGGCGGGGCCAGGCTGTTCCACGAGCGGGCCAGGCTGCCCAGGACGAGCTCCGGTTGAGGCAGCACGACGGCCTTCTTGCCCCACTCTTTCTGTCCAAAGCCGAAGGCGGTGGGCGAGGTGAAGTCGAGCGTGATCGCCGGTTCTGGCTGGGCATCGGAGGCAACGTTCTCCCACGTGGTATAGCCGGCCCAGGGATGGCTGCCGGGTGTGGTGAGGATCTCCTTGATCAGCAGCACTGCCCGGCCCAGGCGAATGACGGGACGCCCCTCGCCCTTCAGGAACCGGTGCATGAAGCGCTCGAAGATGGGCGGGTAGAGGACGGTGAAACGCAGCCAGTAGTCGCGGTCGGGAGAGAGGCGGACCCGGCCATCGTGGGCCTGGGGGAGGCCCTGGAGGCGGGAGACGGTGAAGGGCCGCGCAGGCAGATTGGGCAGGTGCAACACGTCGGCAAGCGCGGGGTCGGAATCGCGCACCGTGCGCAGGAAGGCCGCGTGGGCTTGATGGCCCATGGTCGCGCGCACGGTGGTCTCGTGGGTGGGGACGAGTGTCAGGACGATGGAGTAGAGCATTGCTGTGAGCCTCCTAGATGGGGTCGGACAGGTCCACCGTATCGGTGCTCCAGACGATGTGGCGTGGTGGCTTGATCTGCATGCCGGTAGTGCTGTAGTGCTGCCCATTCGCGCCTCTTTGTCGTTGGATGTTTCCTAGTGTATCCATCATAGCGGGCTCTCTAGCTCAAACCTTATGCTTGGCGGGCAGACGGGGCAAGTGCAGCACTTTGGCGAGCACGGGTGTCGCCCCACGCTTCACCTTGCTGAGCTATAGAATGATCGCCTCCGACTTGAGTCGTTCCTTTAGCAGGAAGTGTCCAAGGAGTTCGGCGTGTGCGTGAAACGCAGCCGTGCCCAACAAAGCCCGGTACCTGTCTCCAAACGTTCCGTCTGGGAATCGAACCGTGAGTCTGCGTGACCAAAGATCTGTCCCTCGAAGGTGAGCGATCATTGCTCCCGCGCTATCGGGCGGGACGATGAGCATGGGCAGGTGCTCCGTCGCTATGGCAGTCACAACTTTCTCGTCTAGTGCTCCGGCTACTATGTCGCCGCCTCGTTCCCTCGCTTGGATACGGACGCCCGAGAGCGCCACGGGCCTTCCACACCACTTCTCCTCAAAGCTCTTTGATTCATCATCGCTGTGATAGACCAGTTCCAGCATCAAGCGGGACTCGCGCGGTTCGACGAGGCGAACGTAGAAATCACCCTGCAGATCTGTTTCGCCAAACTGCGCTCCAAACTGGCGGCGGGTCAGGGGTGGCGATAGGCGGTAGTTACTAACCAGATGGAATAGATCGTACGTGTTGATGGTCTGACTGGAGAGCAAGTGCTGAGGGTCGTAGACGACAGCGGTCGGCCCCTGGAAGCTATTGCGGAATGCAAAGAGTGCTCGCGTGATGTTGACCTGACTCTGAACAAAAGTCCGCAACGCTTGGCGCTGGGAAACATCGCCAAGCAAGTACTCCAGGTGTGGGACTAAGTCACCAGGATCACACCGGCCAGACGTGGGGTCTAGCCACGCTAACCAATCAGCCACTTGTGTAGCTGTGTGCTTGTCAAAGGGCACTCGATTCTCACGAGTCTCGCGCAACCATCGTTCGCGCGATTCCAACCTGCGGAAGAAACCGTACAGCCCGCCTGGCGTACGTTTACTGTTGGGGGCAAAGACCCGGCGCACGAGTTCAAAGAGGGCATCCAGTTCCGCGTGTTCGTCACGTGGCAGCGTCTTGCTGATCTGGTAAATGGGCCAAAACGACTCGGTGATAGCGTGTGTGCGGATGTAGCCGGTCAGTCTGTGCTTGGGTGGGAGGTGTGGGCACTCCCTCACGATGGCGGAGAATTCCGCACGGCTGAGGGTCTGCCCGTCGTAGGACGTCAGTGCTTGGGCCGCCTCTGATCCAAGCAAGACAGTAGCCCGGCTAGCGCGATCGGTATGCTGCTTGCCAAGTACTCGGCCAGCCCGGCCGATACGTTGGATCAACTCGTCATTGTGACGCGCGTCGCAGAGCAAGAAATCCACATTCTGCCGGTTCTTGCACATCTTGGTGAAGTTGTAGCCAATGTCCACCGTCGGTGTCGCCAGGATCAGGTCACGTTCAGTGGCCCTGGCCCGCTCCTCTGCCGGTTCCGGTCCGGTGATGCGCCCCATCCTGCTTTCCGCCAAGACGCTGCGCAGTGAAGCATAAGCAGAATTAACCCGCCACAGGCTGTTGCTGATTAGGGCACCGTCCAAGTCACTATCAATCACCCACCGCACCAGTTCATCTCGGTGCGCCGCTGTCCACTGCTCAAACTCGTCCGCTTCAACAGTCAGCTCCAGTGGGGCTAGCGTGGGGGTGGTGGGCAAACCTGCGCTGTTCGACGGTTCATTGTCAGGGCTGACGAGCGCCCATCGTCTGTCGAAGAGGCGGTCTAGATAGGCCATCACTTCAGCCGTGGGGGTTGCCGAGAGCAGGCAGATCTTGCGATCTCGAACGTCGAAGTAGCTAAACTGATCGAAGAGGGCGAAGGCAAAGAGGAAGTTGGCAAGCTGTTTGCTATCGTAGTAGTGGAACTCATCTACCACGATGTAGTCGAAAGCGGTCAGGAATCGCTCGAAGACGTTGCGTCGGTCGTGTGAACCATAGCGGAAGTAAAGGGCGTAGTAGAAGATGTCGGGGTTGACCACCAAGACGATGGGCTGACGGCGCGTCGCCTCTGACTCGAATTCCAGGTAGTTGCGGATGAGGCGCTGCAACACCTCACCGGGTCGGCTGGGCGTGACATCGGGATACTGGGACGTGCGTAGCGCGCGAACATCGGCGGCACTGACTTGCCATACTTTGAAGTCCAGATGGTGGTCTTGCACAAACTGGGTGATGTCCCTGGCGTGCTGTGCCAACAGCGCGTTGGTGGGTGCGATGAAGAGCACGTTCTTGGTCGTGCCCTGCAGGTCGAAAAGATAGAGAAGGCTCGCACATGTCTTGCCGGTGCCAGTGTTGTACGTGTTGGCGACCAAGTCGTGTTCTCGCAGGGCTTCAACGGTGCGCTGCTGATGGTAGAGAGGCGTGTACTTGAGGTTCCACGGATTCTCCGCGGCCAGCTTTTCGGTTTGAGGCAGGAGATGAAGTGTGGCGCTCATCGTGTCAAGGGAGTTCCTCTATCCCAAATTGCATCCCCACGGGCAGTAGTGTCCCATCTGGTAGGCAATAGAACTGGCCGTTCAGAAGGGCATTGCGTATCAACGGCGTCGGTGGCACGCTGATCAGGTCAAACACAGTCGGAAGCATGCCCGGCGGCAAATCAGCCGGGTTGAGTAGGAACGGGATTGTGACACTCTCTTGCACACTTACATCCACTGGCACTTCCTTAGCCATCACTCGCGCCTTGCTCATAAACTTACCCAATCGCACATAGCGTGGGATTGTTATGATCTCCCGGCTGATCAGATAAGCAACTGCCCGGTTGCCGATAGCGAGGTAGCGGATACGCCCGAACTGTGGGCGGCTTTCGGCAGACACCTTGCTACGCGTGCCATCAGAGCGCACAATGCGCCAGGTCTTGCCAGCGCCCACGGCCCAGCCATTGTCAGGGCGCGTCACGATGGCTCCAGCTCCCATTGCATACCAGTAGGCGTCGGGCTGGGCATTGAACTGCCCGATGGTAAAACGAGGTTTGCCCACCACCGTGGCAGGCGTGATGTATAGGCCACGCTCGTTTAGTGCACCCAGATGCTGCTTGTAGTAGATTGTACCGTCGTTGAAGTAGGGAGCCTGGCAAAAGCCGAACGCGTAGGCCAGAGCGAAGTTACCGATCAGCGGTTCTGTCTGATACGTCGCGCTCACCTCGCGGCTACTGAAGAAAGTCGCTTCCATCAGGGTGAGTTCACAACGGTAGACGTGCATACGGGTGCCTCCTACCCTTGCGGACCGTACATCTTGGTCGCCGTCTCTAGCATAGCCTTAACGGCACCCTCGTCAGCGTATAGTGCTGTGATCTCATCGACAAGAGCGGAGACCGCGTCGGCGTTCAGAATCGTGATCTGCCCCACGATGCGCTGCGCCAAGTCAGCCGTCGCCGCACGAACGGCTTGTACGACTGCATCGGTACGGAGAGGGAAGTCTGGCTCTGCCGCCCCCTCCCGCAACCGATCGTACGTAGACTGTGTGAGCTCCAGGTTGCTGAAGACCTCGCAATCACTCAGGATCACGCCACCCAGCACGTTCTTGACCTTGCCAATGCGCGAGGAGATGGCGCCGTAACGGGTGGAACGCAGGACGTTGCCCAGAATGTAACAGAACTCATCGGCAGTGACGTCACGCACCGTTTCGATATCCAGAAAGAGCGATTCTGGCTTCACGTACTCGTCGGTGCCAATGCTCGTGGAGGGTTTTCCTGTCTCTGGATCACGCATAGTGCTGTTATCAAACAGTGCGTTGAACTGCTTGGTCGCTGTCACTGTGCGCGCATCGTGCAGACTGAATGCATCGTCGGTCACCACGCGCGATTTCTGCGCACCGCCACCACCTGCAGCGTAGCCGTAGATCATACAATCCATGCAGCGCTCGCATGGGTTGTTGCGGTTCAGGGCACACACACCGCTCTTTTCGTCTTTGGCGAACAGCAGGCCATTGGCGCGCAGCAACTCGCGTCCGGTGCGACGTTCTACAGCCGTCTGCTTGCGCTTGCTAATGACTACGCGCTGAATAACTTCTTCGCCGCTCAGCCCCGCGTGAACGAACTCCTTGCTCAACGGTTCACCGCTGCCCTCGGTGCGAAAGATAGCTTCTGACTCAATGCGGCGCACCAACAGGAGGCTGACATACCGGCCTTGAGGATAGTTGCTGTAGGCAGACAAGAAGTGATTTGCATATTGGTCGAGGATGCTCATCATAGTCTCCTTAATTGTCCTTGCTAGTCAGTCGTTCTGAAGTCCCTTGGGTACTCTTCGTTTTTGAGGGGATTTGCTCACGCACGTAGAATAGGAAGGCGGAACGGATTAGCTTTTCGTCCGCCAGCATCTTGCGCAGGTTGCCACCGTACACACCTTCCAATACATCCTTGAACCAGATGTCCACGAATCGCTTGATGGCTTCCCACTTCGTCTTACCTGGCTTATACTGATCCTCTGCAATGCGGTACAGGTGGTCGAATATGTCTTGCACGACTGCTGCTTGCAGGGCATCTCGATCCACATTGCTGGTGGCGTGGCTTAGTTTGGCAAATACCTCGCCAACGGGGTAGAGCAGAGCACTTTTCTCCAGGGAACGGCCACGCAGGCGGCTCTTCCAGGCGATCTCCGCCAGTCGTTGTAACTCGGTACTTAATTGTGCCATGAAATGTCCTCCTTTGCTCAATGCCAATCTGTTCACGTGCGGGAATGCCTGCTGCGAAAGCCAGGTCAGCAGTCCTCCTGGTTCTTGGCCGCGCACACGGGCTTCCAGTAGCTTCTCAGTATCGTAGAAAACCGACAATGGACTGCCTACGAGCGTCCGCACCAGCCGAGGTGTATTGTCTTGGCTGGTGAACGTCAACCGCCTCAAAGCAAAGAGAGCCCCCACATCCTCCCACAGTGATGCTAATGCGCCCGGTTTGCTTGTGCCACCGACGAACTGTGCGTAGTCGTTGCGGGGTAACAATCCTTCGCAGGCCAATGGGATATTGTCCACATACAGATCAGAGATCTGCTCTTTGCCCAGCGGGGGAACGGGGGCGTTGCTCATCAACACTTTGACGCCGAAGTGACGTTGGAGCAACAAAGCGTTCCAGAGTACAAACAGAAAACGCTCGGTGTCATTCTGGCCCCCGGGGTTAATGGGGAAGATGAGCAGATTGCCCAGGGTCTCGGCGTAGCGAGGCAGGTACACCCCATAGGGTTGTGGTCTATCCTTCTTCGTGCGACTGCGGAAGGTAGGAGTGACAGCTTTGTCGGCCAGATAGGCCCGGACACCCTCAGCGACGTTCATATTCAGCGCCTGCACGGCGGCATCCTCGCTCACTATGCGTTGAACAGTGGCATTCAGGCCCTCGACGAACGGGGCCGTCAGAAATGAGTAAGGGTATAGGTGCAGGTAGAACGTCTTCTCTCCCCGGACTTCCGGGTAGTTCAGTTTTTCCAGCAGGAATTGGATCTGGCAGACAGCACAGATGTGTTTCTTCGGCTCACCTGGTCCCCCACGGAGACGGTTGGAAAACACTTGTACCGTGATGTCGGATCGCACGTCAGCGGCCATCCATTTGTCCGTGCGGAACGGCCCGCTACAGTAAACGCATTGTCTGTGTTGGTTCTCGACGTAGTGTGTGAGATGGCTCTCAAAGCTGGTGGCCAACTGCTCGCCGGCAAAGACAGCGTAGAGGCGCAGATAGTCGCTGAACAGCGCTCTCTTGGGATCTGGCGACTGCCCCGTGCTACGGGTAAGCTGTATCCCATCGGCCTCAATGCGCCGGTAGATCGCTTCCTCGGAAAGCGCCAAATCACGTGAGACGACATAGGCCCGTACCCACAGTGGGTTGAAGTAAGCATAGAAGGGATGGCGTGCCTCAGGGAGGTCTAGCAAGCCATATATCCTGGCCCACGGGTCACTCACCATGTCGCGGAAGTGCTTGTTCAGGAAGACGTAGTAGGACCGGATCAACTCAGCTTGGCGCAGCCGATCTGCGTCCTCGCTAACAAGTAGATCCGTGCCCTCCAGAGCCGTCCTTACTTGTGCGGCCGCCTCCGGAAAGGCAGATTCGGCTTTCTCAAACTCGCGCTGTGCCCAGTCGCGGGCTTTGGCGTCCAGTTGTAGCGCATCTGGGGTGCGGGGCTCAACAATGTTGTAGATCTCACGCAGGATGTCCTCAAATGGCACAGCCAGCTCCAGGCATTTTGCATCCACCTTGATGCCGGCCGGGGTAGGCCGAATGAACTCTCGGAACTTGGCAGCAACCATCCTGGAGACCATATGGGCTACGTGATGGGCTATCTGCTCTAGGTCGTTGTCTCCTATCACTGGAGCCTGACCTTTCTCGGTCAGGTAGGCAATGCCGTCGGGGTAGTACAACAGCGGGATCAGCCTGTATCTGTCGCGCAGCACGGTGGCAATCCCGTTGTGGATCACGTTGGTCAGGATACCTCGCTGCTCCGTAAGTCGGTGGGTGAAGAACTCATACTGTACCGGACGGCCGCTGTCGGCCAGATACGCATTGAGGTGTCCGAGGAAATCGGCTTTGAGCGCCCGCTCCTCCAGGGTGTGGGACAGATCCACTACATCGGCAGCGCGCATGAGATGTACCAAGGCATCCACGCGTTCCAGGCCAAGGCCATAGGTCGAAGAGCGTCCGACAATCCATCGCTCGCCACTGTGGTGATGATGGCCAGAGTGCCCGCGTACGAGGCTGGTGATATCCTCAATGTAGGTGTTCCAATCGGAAAAGAAGTCTGGCAAACCAAGTCTCTGGACTTCAGCGGCGATTGTTTCCTGTCTTGCTAGCCTGTTGAATGATCCGGGTTCATCTAGCGCCTTGTTTATGTCGTGCACAGTGAAGGCCGTGTACAGCACGCGGGTCTCTGTGTCTGTCAAGGACAGGATCTCACGCATAGTCTCCAGCACAAACACACCGTTCAGCACGTGAGTGTAGAGGCTTTCGCCCTCTTTCCCGCCCCATTGCAGTATTGCCTTATAGGGCTTCAGACCACGATCAACAACCTGCTCCAGATAGTCCTTGAAGACCGATGGCTCCTCTTTGCCAATGAGGAAGGCGATGTGCTGTAGGTCCGGTATTGCCAAGTTACACCTCCCGTGATGGTGGCCAGTTACTCATCTATTCTACCACACCCCCACCCCCACATCTGTGGGGGCGTCAAGCCTACAGCCCGTAAATCTGGGCCATCTTGGCGACGACGTCGCGCATTTCCCGCAGCATCTCCGGTCCGCCGAGCACGCGGCAGGTGGAGCCGTAGTGCAGCAACTCGTGGACGCCCCAGAAGAGGCTCTCAGTCTCGCCGCGCACCAGGGCGCTGCCGTCCTCCCGCTGCTCGACCTCTCCAATCGTGATCCACCGGTGGCGGCTGACGCCCAGGCGGGCGACCTCGGGGGTCAGTTCGTACGCGACGGCGTAGCGCCGGACGGCAGGGGCGACGGGGGCCATCTTGTCAGGCAGGACGGTCAGCTCCAGGATGCGGCCCAGGCGATAGGTGATGTAGCGGAGTGGCTCGTTCTGACCACCGGGACCCTCGACGCGACGGCAGTAGCCACGCAAGTAGTAATGGCCGCGCGCGGTGTCGAAGTAGCGGTCATAGGGATCTACGATGTGCGTCCGGGGCTCGCCGTCCGCGTAGCGGGGTGAGCGGTAGAGGAACCGTACTCTCCGGCGCTCCAGCAGCGCCTTCGTCAGCCCATCCCACACGGCGGGCGGTACTTGATCCTCGTCCCGCCGCTTCAGGTCCACGGCCAGGGCGCTGCGACAGTGTTCGACCTGCGCCCGGCGGTCTATCGGTAGATAGAAGCGCAGCCGTCCCAGGAGGGCCTGGATCTCGTCGTGCTGGGGCGAGCCGTGGTCGAAGGTCTGCTCCAGCCAGGCGATGGTCTCCAGATCCTCGTCCGGCAGGTCCAGGAGTGGCAGCCAGGTGTCCTGGATCACGTAGCCGCCAGCCTGCCGATCGTAATAGAGGTCCACCATCAGGTTCTCGCGGATGCGCTGCAGATCGTTTTCCAGGCGACGGCGCAGGTCTCCGCCCTGGGTCTCCCCATAGGCCGAGGGGCTAACTTGTGCCAGGACAGCCTGGATCAGTTCGTCCCGGCTGGCGGGTCCGCGTTGGGCGCGTTGGATGATCGCAAGGCAGCGGCGTATGACCAGCCAGTGGCTTTCACGCTTTCCACGGGACATGCTTTCCTCCTACTTCCCCGAAGGTTTCCGAAACCCCAACCCCGGACTGAGATTCTCCCCGAGCTGCCTGGAAGCAGGCGTCAAGACCTTCGGGGTCTCGCGAGCCCCATACAGCCTCCAGACGACCCCCGTGTCTGTGCCATGTGTGCCATCGGTGCCATTTGAGCCATTAAGAAGATCAGTCTTTATCCGTGTTCATCCGCGTCCCGTCAATCCCCCCCAGTTGCGCGGCATCACCTCTAGGGTCTATCGGCCGCGCCTGCGGAACAGGCTCAACCATCCCCACTGGTCCTCCATCAACAGCGTGCCCTGCTGCTCGAGCGCGGGCAGGTCGCGCAGCACGGTCGAGCGGTGCACGCCCAGCGTCCGGGCCACCTGGCTGGGTCGCACCGCGCGCGGGTACTCGGGGATGATCCGTTCGTAGCTGTCCAGGCGCTCCTGGTTGGGCTTGCGTCCCATGGTCACACCTCCCTGTGGATGATGCGGACGCTGATCGTGTGCCCGCGGCAGACCCTAAAGGTTTTCCGAAACCTTTAGGGTCTGATGGCGACGTTGATCGTGCGTCCATTGCTCTCATCCTAACAGGGAGGTGTTGCATATAGGGCAACATTGGCACCCCAGATGCGGCGATTTTGCCCAGGTGTTGCGCGGACAACGAGACAGGCAGACCAGCCGGTGCGGTAGTCTGCCTGCCGTCCGTCGCTCGTGTGTTGTGCGTGCTGTGCAGCGAGGCCAGTCGTGGGCCTGCGTCCTGGCGAGTGGATTGTGCGCGTCGGAGGTGCCTCCTTGCTCGCTTCACGCCGTTCCAGATGATTCTAGCACACTCCGCTCAGACGACAAACCTGGACACGGATTCACGCGGATTGTGACGGATAGGATGAAGAATCGAAGGAAAATCAGTGACTATCCGCGTTCATCCGTGTCCTACTGGGCTAACCTGCCAGCCGTAGGTCTCGGCCAGGCGGCGCGCCTCGCCCATCATCCAGTCGCGCAGCTCCGGCGGGGCCAGGACCTCCACGTCGCCCCCCCACCCCCGGATCCAGCGCGCGATCTCCCGGGGGTCGGCCACCGGCGCGTGCCAGATTACGCTGCCGTCCGGCTGCTCCTCCAGCCGCTCGGTCTGCCGGGAGGGCGTCTGGTGGATGTCGCGCATGCGGCCAGGATGGCCGCGGTCCGGGTGTCCATGGAACTTGAGCACGACCTCCACGGGTCGGGCCTCTGTGCTCGCCATGCGCCATGGGTCGGCCAGGTAGCCGCGCGGGTCGAAGTGCTCGGGGATGGTGTAGTGCCGTGACGTCAGCTCGACCCGCTGGACGTCGCCGATCTTGAGCGTTCGCACCGCCCACGGCGGCTCCTGCCAGCCGACGGCGACCGTGGCCCGGCCTATGGCGCACGGCTCGACGAAGTAGGGGGCGAACTCGCACGCGTCCGTGTGATGGGCCGCGTCTCGGTACCACAGGTGCGCCACGCAGCCACGCGCCCAGGCCCGTGTCAGGGCTTCGAGCGCCTCCAGGCACGACGGGGCGCATCGCTGTGCCTCGCTCTGCATCACGCCAGCCGAGGCGATCAGGTGGCGCGAGATGCGGGGGGCCAGGTGTTCCAGCGCCGCGCCGAGCTTGCGCAGCGCCGACGCCGCGTGGGCGTTGTCCCCGGCTATGCGCGTGACCATGGCGCGCGTCCCCAGGTGCAGCGCCATTGCCTCGTGGAGCGTCAGCTCCACCTGGACCTGGTACCGCTCCCGGTCGATGGCCAGTCTCCCGTCGTCTGTCTCGCAGACGCAGGACCGCTTCAGGTCCGGCAGGTAGCGACAGACGGTGGAGCGGTTCACGCCCAAGTGACGGGCGACGTCCGCCTGCGCCAGCCCCTCGGGGTGGGTCAGCAGCAGGGCCTCGATCTGCAGCAGGCGCTCCGCTTTGTTGCTTGTCCGGCCGATTTGCCCTGCGCCCCCGTGTTCTCCTGGCGTGTTCTCGCCGTTCTTGTCGTTTCTGTCAACGTTTCTCCTCATCTGGTGTGCCCCGGTCGTCGGATGTGGTGGCCCTCGATAGGTATCAGAAACCGGGTTCTTGGTGGTCCCCGCGCGAGGAGCGCCAGGGTCAAAAACCCGGTTTCAAGGCCCTGCTGTATGATAGCACAAAAGGCGCGGCCTGTCTGTCGGTAGAAGCCGGAACTTGGTGTAGGGAATCCTTGACACTTTGTGTAGGGAGGGGATTACAAAGCGAAGAAAGAAACCAGGTTTTCCGGAAAAAACCTGGTTTCGTGTTGCGTGTTCTACTCGTACGCCTCCCATTCGTGCGGGGCCAGGTTGAGGGAGGCGAATACGAGCACCCGGTTGCCGTGGGAGTCGCTGACGTAGATTGTGCCATCCTCGGCGAGGGCGATGCCGACGGGGAGGGCGAACGAGCGCGCGTCGAGGCCGTATTGGCCGAAGGAGAGCACGTAGTTGCCCGCGCTGTCGAACACCAGCACCCGGTAGTGGCCCGGATCGGTGACGTAGACGTATCCGTGCGCGTCCACCGCCAGGTAGGGTTTCTCCTCGGCCAGCCCGGTGTCCCAGCCGGAGATGGACCACTGCCGGAGGAACGCGCCGTTCTTGTCGAAGACCTGCACGCGGCGGTTCCAGGTGTCGGCCACGTACACCGTGTCGTCGGGGCCCAGCGCGATGCCGACGGGTTCATCCAGGTAGCCCTCCAGCACGCCGCCCCCACCCCACTGGGAGATGAAGCCCCCGTCGGGATCGAAGACCTGGACGCGCTTGTTGCCCGTGTCGGACACGTAGACCCGGCCGCCGGTGTCTTCGGGACTGAAGGCGACGCCGCGCGGGCCGTAGAACGCGCTCTGCCCAGCCGCGTCGCCGGGCCCGTACTGCCCGAACCAGCCCCAGGCGCGGAAGGTCTCGCCCGCCGCGTCCAGTTGCTGGATGCGGTGGTTCCACGTGTCTGCAACGTAGACCGTGCCGTCGGGGCCGACGGCGACGTCCCACGGGTCATTGAAGCCCTGGGCACGCCCGCTCTCCGAGTCCAGGGTCGACTGCCGCCCCCACGCGGCGACGAACTCGCCGTCGGCGGTGAACTTCTGGACGCGGTGGTTGCCTGCGTCGGCGACGTAGACGAAGCCGTCGGGTCCGACGGTGACGCCGCGCGGGTTGAGGAACTGGCCGGGGGCGGATCCCTCACCGCCGATCACCTGTCGCGCGGCCAGGTCGCGCCAGCCACCGGCGTATGGGTCGGTCGATACGGCCTCCATAGGCTTGCTCAGGCCCAGGTCCCACACCTCCGCCATGACGTCGCGGCGCACGTAGAGCCGGAAGTCGCTGCGCAGCGGCCATTCGTCGAACGTGTGCTTCTTGCCCTTCAGCTCGTCGTAGCGCCGGTAGTCCCGGTCGTACCAGATGTCCCACAGCGCCGCCCGGGTCTGGGTGTCAGTGATGGCGTGGGTGACGCGTGGCCACGTCATGTTGCGGTAGTCCTCCATGGGCCACCACAGGTAGGTGTAGGTGTTGACGGTGTAGTCCCGGTCCAGGTAGGGAGCCACGACCTCCCACTGGTCGCGCCCGGCGATGACGACCGGGGCCTCCATCTGCTCCCGCGTCGGCTCCTCCCCGTAGAAGACGGCGTTGGGGAAATCGCGCAACTGCCAGTACCACAGGGTGGAGCCATCCGCGCCGTAAGATAGCTCGATGGCCTGGGGATCACCAACGGTGCGGCGCGAGAGCTGCTCGATCTGGCGCATGGCCTCGTTCACCCCGGGGGCGGCGTGAGCGTAGACGAGGTGTTCCGATGGATAGTCGTAGTTGACGTAGCAGAAGCGCCAGGCGTGGCGGATGGTGAGCCCCGTGGGCACGACGAGGGCGACGAGCAGCAGCACGCGCACGGCCGCGCGCCAGCCGGTGCGCCAGATCAGGTAGCCCAGGCCCGCGCCGAAGGCGAGCGTGCCGAATAACGCACTCAGGAAGCGCCCGGTGACCTCCAGTTGCCCCAGTTCGTAGCCCTGGAAGGGCCTCGTCACCGCCGCGCCAATGCACATCGCCAGCGCGATGGCGAAAGGCGGGGCCACGAGCGCCAGCAGCCAGCCCTGGCGTTTGCGCACGCGCTGCCAGTCGGTGCGCTCGATCAACTGCCCGATCAACCAGCCGGCGAGCAGGATCATGGGCAGCGCCAGGTGGACGACCAGCCAGGGCATCTTCTCCCCGGCGTAGGCATAGCTGACCCAGGCCGACACGATCCACCAGAGGAGGAAGGGGAGGAAGTTGTTGGAGATTGGGGGTTGGAGGTTGGAGGTTAGAGGTTGGAGGTTGGAGGTTGGAGGTTGGAGGTCAGAGATTGGAGGTTGGAGATTAGAAGTTGGAGATTGGGCTTTGGGATTTGGGATTTGGGATTTGGCCCTTGGGATTTGGGATTTGACCGCCAGCGTGATGGCGGCGATGAGGCTCAGCGCCAGCGGCAGGTAGTCGTACAGTGGCAGGACGATCAGGTAATAGTACCACGGTTGGCCGCCCCGCTGGACCTCCTGCTGGGCCAGCCAGTAGCCCAGCGAGCCGACGATCCCGCTGGCGATGCCTGTGCCCTTGGTGAAGATGGTAGTGAAGAGGATGACGAAGATGGCGTAGTGGACCGCGGCGGCGGTGCTCCAGCGCTTCCAGTTCCACGCCAGGCCGATGCAAGCCGAGGCCGCGAACACCGCGATGGCGATAGCGCCCGAATAGTAGATCGTCGGCGCGGCGTAGTCGACCGGATCGAAGCCCGCGAGCTGGATCAGGAGGGGGGACAGGAACGGCAAGCACAGCGTGCCCAGGACGACGATGAGGTCGAACGAGGGGTACTCGGCCAGGTCGCGCCACGTGCCCACGAGCAAGAGCGTCGCCGCGACGAGGAGCGCCAGCCCGCCCAGCCCGCCCCCGGCGATGGCCCACCAGACCAGCGCCGGCTGCTCCTCCGGCTTCTGCAGGAATCCCAGCCCCAGGACGACCAGCCCGAGCACCACGGCCACGAGCGCCGCCAGGAAGTAGGTCTTCAGGTCCCCACCCGGCCACTCGCGGCCCAGGGCGCGCACGGCGAACAGGCCGACGAGGAACAGGCCGAAGATGGCGTTGTAGATGAAGGCGACCTCCTTCGTGGCGAACATCAGCGACACGCCGGCGGCCATGACGTACAGCCAACGCTCGCGCCTGTCGCGCAGGTAGGAGAAGATAGCCAGCACGACGATGAGTGCCCACAGCATGATGGGGATGTCGTGGCGGATGTAGCGCGAGTAGTAGGCGATGGAGGGCGAGATGAGGAGGAAAAAGGACGTCACGAGCGCGCCCGCGCGGCCCAGCCAGCGGCGGAAGAGGTAGGGGAACGCGACCAGCGCCACGCCCATCAGCGCGACGGGCAGCCGGGCGGTGAAGTCGTTGTCCGAGAAGAGGAAGTAGGACAGCGCCGTGGCGTGGAAGAGGAACGGCCCATGCATCAGCGGCGCGTGCTGGAAGCCGTGGCCGGCGTACAGGTTCCACGAGTAGCGCGTGTGGATGCTCTCGTCGTGGCTCTGCACCCGGTCGCCCAGGCCCCACAGCCGCGTCGCCAGCGCCAGGATGATGATGAGTGCGAAGACGGCCTTCTCCCAGTCGAACGCCACGAGCTTGTTCAGGGGCTTATCCAGGATTGATTGATTCACGTGTCCTCTGTCCTCCGCTAAGTTTGATTTGACAGCGTGCCATTTCGCATAGCCTATTTTTGCTTTCAAAGGTGAGCCAAGGCAAATCGTTTGGGTCTACCATAATGACTATGCGAAGTCCAAGCCTCGTGTTTCGTGTTGCGTGTTTCGTCTCGAACGTCCCGATTCATTGGGGGTCTTGGGCCTCCCACGCAGGTCCACCTTGCCAATCTCACCAAACGCAACACGCAGCACGAACCACGCCTCTCGCCTCCACAAATCCCCGCTGAAGCAGGGCGTCCACCACTGCCCATCACTCACCTGTGCTCGCGTCCAGCAGCCACAGTGCAGCCCGCTGCTCGACGACGGGCAGCGCGGGACTGGCGCGGAACAACAGCCAGTTCGCCAGACCGCGGCACTGGAGTGGCCATTGCCAGACACAGGCGACCTGCGCCCGGTCCCAACTGTGCTGCAGGACGAAATCCTGGCCGACGTAGGGATCTCCCCTCAAAGGCTCCGGCAGCGACGGCTCTTCCAGACTGGAATGGGCCGTGATCAGGAATGGTAGGTCGGTAGTTGGTAAATTGGTAGTTGGCAGATTGGTAGTTGGTAGATTGGTGGCGGCGGCGAATTCGCGCAGGTACCACGCCAGAGCCCATGGTAGGGACGCAGGCTGCGTCTCTAATACCGTGACCGGCAACGCCGCCGGGATGCCGGTCTCACGCCACGACAGGTCGCGCAGCGTCGAAACCAGATCGCGCACGCCCTCGGCCGTCGGGGCGCGCACCAGCGGCTCGCGCGGGTCGGCCGGGCGCACGTAGGCCAAGCCCACGCCCACCGAGCAGGTGAGCGCCAGGAGCACGACGCCGGTGGCCACGGCCATGGCGCGCACAGCGGCGTCGAGCCGCATCGCCAGGGCGAAGATCGCCGCCAACACGAGCTGCAGCGAGACCACCAGCACCGCCAGCGCCAGGTCAGAGGCTTCACCATAGACCGTGTAGTGCGCGAGCATCAGGTAGAGATAAGACCACAGGACCACGACGACGGGCACGTACAGGCCCTCGCTGAGCCACTCGCCGCGCTCGCGCAGGCCCTGGGCAAGCGCCTCGACCGCCAGGCCACTCAGCAGCGCGAGCGGCAGAACCAGCCACAGCACGTCGAGCGGAGCCCGGCCCGGCATCAGGGCCAGCAGGAGGATCGCCAGCAGCGCCCACAGGCCCAGCCAGGCGCCGAAACGGGAGCGGGCACACGAGCGGAGGCCGGGCACGCCTCGCCGCAACGCCCACACCAGCCCGCCGAGGCCGAAAACCAGCGTCAGTGGCTCGTACATGGCCACCAACGCAAGCGGCGCCAACTGTGCATCCGGCGACGCGGCGGGGCCCAACGCCGGGCCGAAACGGGTGATCCACGCCCACAGCAGATCGCCCGCCGCCCCCAATCCGCTCGGGTTCCACCCCAGGCCGGTGGAGAGGGACAGGGCGGCGAAGAGGAAGATGGGGATGGAGAGCCAATCACGGAACACGCGCGACGTGTTGCGTGTTGCGTGTTGCGTCTTGCGTCTTGCGTCTTGCGTCATACGTCCTGCGTCTTGCGTCTCGCTCCCTGCTTCCTGCATCCTGCCTCCTGCCCCCTGCGCCTTGCGCGCGATCAGGGCGGACAGGGCGAGCGGGAGGAGGAAGCCGTAGGCGGACGGGCTGGCGGTCACGGCCAGGGCTAACCCAAGAGCCGATAGAATGGGCCACGTGCGCTGCTCCGACGGACCGCCGGCATCCTGCCGGCATGCATCCTGCCGGCTTGCCAGCCCGCTCAGGAGCGCCATCGCCCCCACGGCGGCCAACACGGTGCCGTCCAGTTGGCGCGAGGCGAAGAGCGTCGTGGGCGATAGCGCCAGGGCCAGGCCGGCCGCCAGCGCGCCCATGCGCCCGATACACCGTCGCAGCAAGAGCGGGCTGAGCGCCAACGCCGCGCCGAAGAGGGCCGGGCACAGGCGCGCCAGGCGGTCCCCGGCGGCAAACACGGTGAAGAGCAGCGTGTTGACGGCGAAGAGCAGGGGGCTGTAGCCGCCGGCCTGCGGCATGCCCTGGCCGGTGGCGGCCTGCCACGCCAGCACGCCCTCGCGGGCCTCCAGCGCGCTGAGCGGCGCTGCGTCGAGCTGGAACAGCCGCAGGGCAAGCGCCCCCACGCCCACCAGCACCCACAGCGCCACCTCCACGGTCAGCCGAGGATTGGTAGATTGGTGAGCTGGTAGATTGGTAGCTGGCAAATTGGTAGTTTGGTGCATGAGTAGATTGGGGTCTATCATTTGACTTCGTAGCGTGGAAGTCGGACTTCGGACTCTGGACTCCGAACCTCTTCCACGCGGTAGATGGTCACGCCGTCGGCGTCGTAGGCCACGTCGAGCAGGCCGGCGAACTTGGCCAGGCCAGCGGGCGGATAGCGCCCCCGCTCCAGCGGTCCGACGTAGACGTAGCGGATGTCGTACTCATCCAGCAAGGCCCAGACCTCATCCGGGTCCACGCTGGTGTAGAGCGCCTCGATGTCCGGCTCGCGGCGGGCCTGTTCCTCGTAATCGCCGCGCCACTGGTGCTCGTGCCCGCCCCATCCGAGGAGCGTGGGCAGGCCGGTGTGCGCCGAGACGCGGCCCTCGTAGACGTAGGCCTTGAACTGGTCGCCCGGTGCCTCCAGGATCACGGGCACCACGTCGCCGTCGCGCCCGACGTTCTCGTTGAGCCAGGCGATGGCGGCGTAGTCCTCCGGCTGGGCCTGGGCCAGGTAGGCGGTGGCGTCCAGCGTGGGCGGTCCGCCGTACTCGCCGGCCCGCGCGGGGATGGCCAGCAGGGGGTAGACGAACCCAGCGAGGATCAGCAGACCGGCGACGGCCACCACGCCGACCCTGCCGCGCCGGGCGAAGGTCGCCAGCGCGTAGGCGGCGGCGATGGCCCACAGCACCCAGGTCTGGAAATAGAACTTGAAGACGGTGTTCATGCGGGTGCCGAAGTGGTCGCTCAGATAGACGTACTCCACGCCCAGGGCCAGGAGCCCCCCCGTGGCGAGGAGGAGCAGGACGAAGTCGGAGGACTCAGAAACCGGGTTTTTTCCGGAAAACCTGGTTTCTTTCTCTCGAAGAGTGAGCGCGACGGTGGCGATGAGGCCGATGAGGACGAGAGCGGTCCACGGGTTGAGCACCCGCGCCAGCAGGTTACGCAGCAGCACGTCGCCGGCAGTCGCCGGCTCCTCCACGCCCGGCAGCGGCTCGCCGCGAATCCAGGCCACCGCGTAGGACGCCGGCCCCTGGGGCTGGATCGCGCCCAGGGACGCCAGCAGGGCGAAGAGGGCCAACACCAGCGCCAGCAAGACGAGGATGCCCACCAGCACGGCCAGCGTCCAGCGCAACACGCGCGCCATCCGCACCCCGCTCCGCCGCGCCTCCCCGGCGACGAACGCGACGGCGATGAAGGCCAGAGGCCCGAACATGACGAGAAACTGGGGCAGGCGCGTGGCGCTGAACACGTTGATCAGAATGCCGCCGGCCTGGGACTGGAAACTGGCCCAGAAGGGGAAGTAGAGGAGGATGCCGGCGATGAGGAGGGAGAGGAATAGGAACGCGAGATGCAGGACGTCAAACGTGAGGCGTGAGACGGCAAACGTGAAACGTGAAACGCCAAACGTCAAACGTGAGGTGTCGAAGGTCAGGTAGGAGGTGCGGAGCGCGGCCAGCGCGTAGGCGGCGACGAGTACGAAGAGGTAGATGGGGAAATCCCAGGTGTTGAGGAAGCCCAGGCCGCCGAGGCAGAGGGCGTAGACGAGGAACTCCCAGGGCGATAGAAACCAGGTTTCTCGGAGGAAACCCGGTTTCGTCGCTTGTGAAGAACCTGGCCTCTTGAGCGCGGCGAGATACAGGTTGAGGGCCAACGCGAGGGCCAGGAGGACGAAGGGCAAGGCCAACACGTGGGGGTGCATGTCGCCCAGGATGAAGCTGAAGCCGGGGAATTCGTCAATGACGTGCTGCTCCCCGCCCCAGGGGCCGTAGTCCTGCAGCACGCGCGAGGCCTGCCACCACCAGAAGAAGCGCGTCGGCACCCAGGTACCCTGGCCGAAGGGCACGGGCGGCTGATCGAGCCGGGTGATGTCGAGCCAGGCCCAAAAGCCAGCGCTCCCCACGCCGGCCGCGTGGAATACCTCCAACAACCCCTCCAGGTTGCCCATCACGGCGACGAGGAGAGGGGCAAGCACAGCCCCACCGAATGCCACGGCGCGGTTTGCATGCCGGTAGGATGCCGGCGGTCCAGTCGGCGGTCCGTCGGTCGTGAGATCGTGGTCGTCATGCCGGCAGGATGCCGGCGGTCCCAGGGGCGGTCCATTGGTCACGTATCCGAGATTGTAGGCCAGGGTGGACGCGCCCGCACAGGTGAGGGCGAAAAGGGTGGCGATGCCAAGATTGAAGGCGATGGAGGGCGGCACGGCCGCCAGACGGGTCAGCATGGCGACGATGATGTAGCCGAAATGGTAATAGGAGATGGCGAAGCCGGAGAGCCAGGGATCGTGGGGCGGGAAGGTGTCGGCACGCAGAATGGCGCGCAGAAAAGCGATCTCCATCCACTTCTCACCGCCCGCCGTCTGGATGCGCGGCATGTGGGCGCGCACCAGGCACCAGGCCACGAACGCCAATGCGAAGACGAGCTCGGAGAGAAGGATGGAAGATGCAGGGGGCAAGAGGCAAGAAGCAGGTTTGGAATTTGGGCTTTGGGATTTGGGGTTTGGGATTTGGGCTTTGACCACCAGGCCCAGCGCCAGGAGCAGGCCCAACGCGACGAGGATCCCGCCAACTGTGTTATGCAGCCAGCCCAGGGTCGTCAGCAGCCAGAAGGTCCAACCGGCCAGGAGCAAGCCCAGTGGCTTGGACATGCCGTAGCCCCGGTCCGGCAGGTGGCGGAACAGCCGCAGGCAGAGCGGCAGCGCCGCCAGCCCGAAAGCCTGGACGACGACGTACCAACGCAGCGCGAGAAGCGCCTGCGGGAGGAGCGTGTCCGCGGTCACCCCACCATCTCCACGTCAAGCGCCCGGTTCCAGCGGCGTCGGCGGCAACATGGGCGCAGGCGTCCGCAGCAGGGGCACCGGCTCGTACAGGCATTGCGGGCACCGCTCACGCGTCCGTCCGTGCATCCGCGGCAGCTCCGGCGTCGGCGTCACCTCCACGCCCAACGGCCCGCCGGGCAAGGTGGCCTCGCCGGACACATCCGAGACGATCGCGGCGACCGGCGGCGGAGCGGTCACGGGCTCGGGGGGCGCTGTGCGCGCGGAGACCGACTGCCCCAGGGCCGGGGAGACGCAGAGCATCATGCAGCACGCCACGACGACGCTGAACACGGCAGAGGCCCGCCGGCTCAGGGCGGCGTTGAGGCGCTCGCCACGAATCTGCGCCTGGACCGCCCACCACTTGGGGCGGGACACGTCCACCGCATCCGCCGCCTCCATCAGCGCCCCCTTGATCTCTTCCTGGAGCCAGCGGTGGTCGGCGACGACGCTGCGGCAGCGCGCGCACCAGCGCAGGTGCTCCGCAACGTCGGACGCCCGATCAATGTCCGCGGACGCCCGATCAATGTCCGCCGCGTATAGTTCCCCGTCGCCGAATCGGGCCAGTTCCACTTCCCGCGGATGAATGTCGCTCACGTCTCTACCCCTATTTCCCTGGATCAGAAACCAGTCTCGCCACGTGATGGTACGTCCCCGCGATGCGAGATGGCCAACGACCTGGCTTCTCCACGCTCCGGTTCCGCGAGCAGCCGCCGCAGTTGCGTCTTGCCATAGGCCACCCGCGACCTGGCCGCGTCGGGCGAGCAGCCCAGCGCGGCAGCGATCTCGGCGTAGGAGAGCTCCTCGTAGTAGCGCAACACCAGCGCGTCCCTGGCCCCCGCGCTCACCTGCTGCAGCGCCGTCCACACGGCCCGGCGCGTCCCCCGCAGTTCCAGCGCGCGCTCGGGATCGCCGCGCGACTTAGGGCTGGCCGGGCCCCGGCCAGCGGCATCAAGCGTCTCCAGCGAGAGGACGTGCAGCCGGCGACGGCGGCGACTGTTGCGGCAGCGGCTGACGAGCACGACGCGCAACCAGGCCCAGAATGAACCCCGCTCGGGCTCGTAGCGCGCCAGGTTGCGAAAGACGTAGACGAAGGCATCCTGGACTACCTCCTCGGCGTCACACGTGTCCTGAAGGAGCAGGTAGGCCAGGCGCAGCGCGGCCGCGTGGTGCGCTTCGTAGAGCGCCCGCTGGGCCGCCTCGTCACCGTCTATCGCGCGCGTCAGGGTTTCGTCGTCTACCATGTCTCACTCATATATACACGGGCAGCCTGAGTTTCGTGAGAAGGGAGCAACGCGTTGGGCATGCCGGCAGGATGCCGGCGGTCCGACGCACCACCTCATGAAATGCCGGCAGGATGCCGGCGGTCCCAGCCAAGACCATCCTGCGCGCCTGTGGCTTCGGGCACCTCCGCACCACTCATTACCTCGTAGATGCGCACGCCCTGCACGTCGTAGGCGACGCGCAGGAGTCCCTGGTCCACCATCACGTCGAACTTGGCCAGCCCGCCGGGGCTGTAGTAGGCCCGCTCGTACGCGCCCACGTAGACGTAGCGCACGCCGTAGCGGGTCAGGATCTCCCAGGCGTGGGACATGATCAGCGTGTCGTAGCAGTCCGCCACGTCCTGCCGCCGCCAATCCACCGTCGTGCCGGGCAGCACGCCCATGCGCTGCTGGATCTGATGCCAGCGCCAGCCGATCACCGTCGGGAGCCCCGTGTAGATGGAGACGCGGTTGGCCCACAGGTACTCGCGATGCCCCAACCCCTCCAAGATCACCGGCGAGCCCTGGATGGTGTCCTGTATCCAGCGGATGGCGGCGTAGTCGCCCGCCAATGGGATCTCCTGCGCATCCTGGCCAGGGGGGGCGTCGTGCACGCTCGCGTGCGCCATGTAGGCCATCCCGTCGAGCGTCAGGCCCACCTCGGGCGACATGCGATCCAGGGCGCGGGCGCGCACGCCGTAGGGCAGGAACAGCGCGCTCCCGAAAACGAGCGCCGCCATGCCAACCCGCCACAGGGCCCGCCAGTGCGCGCGCCAGTGCTCGGCCCACTCGCTCACCCAGGCCAGGCTGACGCCCCCCGCGACCGAGAGCAGCAGCCACGCTTGCAGGTAGAACTTGAAGACCGTGTTCATGCGCCCGACGTCGCCCTGGAGGACGAGTATCTCGACCCCCAGGCAGATGGCCATCGCCTCGCCGACCATGAGCCACAGGAGCCGCCGATTTGCAGGGACCCGCGGAAATCGATCGTGGGGCAGGCGCTGGCGCTCATCAGGGCGATAGCGCTCATCGACATGCAACAGGATCAGGTACCCCGCAATGACCGCCACCGGCACCACCACGAGCGCCACCTCGTAGCCCAGAAACACGAGCACCAGTGTGATGCTGAGCAACCCAAGCAGCCCCACCAGCGCCGCGACACGGGCGTGGGGAACACGCAGCCGGAAGGCCCGTGCCTGCGCGCGCCAGACCTCGATCGCCATACGGGTCAGCAGCGGGAAGAGCAACATGCCGTGAATCCAGAGGAAGATATCCCAGGGCGTGAGGGAACCCTCCCAGATATTGAACGACGTATAGCCCGCCGCGTAGTGGCGGAAGTAGGGCACGTAGAGCAACCGCGACAGCCCCACGAGCACGGCCGCCCGCCAGGCGAAGGTCTCGACGTCGGATCTCAGCCGGCGGCGAGGCTTGCGCGTGACCGATGCTTGCCCCCACACCCCGACCGCCAGCGCGGCCAGCGCCAGGATCAAGACCGCGTGGTAGTTCCATGTGTTGGTGGGATACAGCGCACCGATAACCAGGCCGCCGAGGAGCAAGCTGGGCCAGCCGGGGCGCGACGCAGACGCCCAATAGACGATCACCGCCAGGGCGAGAAGCACGAGCGGGAAAGCGATCATGTGGGCGTGCAGGTCGGCGTAGAGGAACGTGAAGGCCGGGAACTCGGTGATCGGGCCGACCTCGCCCTGCGCGGCGGGGATGATGCGGGTTGGGTGCCAATACCACGATTCGATGCGCAGCGGGAGTTTCGTCCCGTGGGCGATCACCTGCCACAGCCCGCGGAACATGGCGATCGTCTGGGGGAAGCCGGGGATCGTGGAGGGGAACAGCTCGCCGCCTAGCGAGATCAGCTTGATGCGGATCAGGTGCACCACCCCCAGGTTGCCAAGCAAGGTGGTGGACGCCAGCGCCATCAACCCGGCCGATACGGAACCCCGCCTGTGCCCGCCGAACAGATTGTGCGCCACGGAGAAGGCCCCCAGGCCAGTGAGCGCAGCCAGGAGCGGGACCGCCAGGTTGTAGGCCGTGGTCGGCACGGTGCCCGTCAGCTTGATCAACGTGCCGACGACGACGAAGCCGAAGTAATAGTAGTTGATGACGGAGCCAGAGAACCAGGGGTTGTAGGGCGGAAACCAGGTGGACTTCATGACGGCGTTGAGGTAGGCCAACACCATGGGCTTCTCGCCGCCCACGACGGGATGCCACAGGTCAGGTTGCAGGAGCCGCACGCCGATCCACAGCACGTACACGCCAGCGAACAGGCCCTCCATCAGCAGGATCAGCCGCCAGTGTCTGCGCAGGAAGCGGAGCAGTTCGTCGCGCTGCCACCACCCCACCCCGCCGCCGGCCAGCGCCAGGAGCGCCACGAGCGCCAGAATCGTCCCCCGCGTGTTGGGCAGGATGTGCAGGCTGGCCAGCAGCCAGGTCAGATAGGCCACGAGGAGGAGGCCCAAGACGCGCGCCAGGCCGTAGCCCCGGTCGCGCAGGCGCGGCAACGCGACGAACAGGAGCGGGAAGGCTAGCCAACCCAGCGCGGCCACGACAATCCACCAGGCCACGGCGGCCAGGCCCGGGTAGCGGTTGCACAGGCTGTCCCGGTTGAACATGTCCGACCAGGTGCCCCCAGCCTGCTGCTCGGCCCAGGTCTCGGGGTCGAACAGGAGCGCGTTGGGCGCCACGCTCGCCTCGCGCGGCGTGAGCCCGTGCAGCGCGCGGTCCACGTCGATCCCGCCCAGCACCTCCTCGACGCGCTGGCGGGAATAGGCGTCCGTCTTACGGAAGATGAGCACGCGGGGGTGATCGTAGACGCTGAATGCCTCCTCGGCCGGGGGCAGGCGCACGGCGATGGGCTCGGTCTGGTAGACGTAGCCCGCCTCTCCCGGCCCCATGAGCGGATAGGGACACTCCTGGTCGGGGAACTGGAACGGGCCGAAGGCCGGACGGGAGGTGAAGTCCGCGGCCAGTTCAAAGCCCAGGTCGCCGGCGAAGAGAGCACGGTAGTAGGCCGTCGTGAGCGGGTAGCGCGCCGGCAGCCTGGAGATGGAGGCGTAGAGCCGGTTGCTGGCGAGGAAGATGTAGTCCGCCTGGTCGAGCCAGTCGAACAAGCGCGTGCGTTTCTCCGCCGTGTCCTCGTCGTAGTTCGTCATCTCCAGGCCGGTGTACAGGCCCCCAAAGGGATCGTGGCCGTCCACGCGCAGCGGCAGCCCCCAGTCCCAGTGCTCGTTGGCCACCGTCGCGCCCTGGGGCACGTTGGCGTAGATCCAGCGCGAGGCGGCCAGCCGCGTGTGAGGGCGCAGGTAGATGGAGATGAACGCGCCGGCCCAGAAAGCCGTACCCAGGACGACACCAACCATGAGAGCCAGCCCCACGCGGCGCCAGCGGCGCGCGGGCACGCGCGCCAGGCGAATCAAGAGGTAAGCGGCCAGGATGGCGAAGATGGGGTACAGGGTGAGCGAGTAGCGCATGGACTTGACCCAGCGGGTCGCCTGGTAGAGAAAGATCAGCGTGGCCCAGACCCACAGCACCAGGTGCACGCGCCTCCCGCGCCACAGCTCAACCGCCGCCAGCGCCCAGCCCGCCCACGCGGCCAGGCCCAGCGGCAGCCCCATGCCCCAGACGACTATGTTGACCCAGGGGAACACGACGGGCGTCCGATCCGTCCACTGCCGGCCCGAGGGCAGGTCGACGTCGCCCCCCTGTTCGGCCGTGATCTGGCTCAGGCGGCCAAACCACTCGGGGCTGGGCCGCAGGCCGAAGAATCCGGGCCCCTCAAAGGCATAGGGCTGTGCGAGGCGAAAGACGACGAACGCCACCACGCCCGCGAGTACCAGCCGGAGGAACGCGGAGAGGATGGAGGCACGGGCAAGCGGACCGCGACCCATCCCAGTTGGATCGCGACCATCCTGGTCGCTCTTGTGGTCGCTCTGGCGGGCAGGGATGGTCGCGGTCCCAGTTGGACCGCGACCATCCTGGTCGCTCTTGCGGGCGCTCTGGCGGGCAGGGATGGTCGCGGTCCCAGTTGGACCGCGACCATCCTGGTCGCTCTTGCGGGCGCTCTGGCGGGCAGGGATGCCCGCGGTCCCAGTTGGACCGCGACCATCTTGGTCGCTCCTGCGGGCGCTCTTGCGGGCAGAGATGCCCGCGGTCCCAGTTGGACCGCGACCATCCTGGTCGCTCTTGCGGGCGCTCTGGCGGGCAGGGATGCCCGCGGTCCCAGTCGGATCGCGACCATCCTGGTCGCTCTGGCGGGCAGAGATGCCCGCGGTCCCATTGCGCCACCACCAGGCGGCAGCGAGTATGACAAGCAGCGCGGCCAGCGCGCCGTCCAACTTGCACGCCATGGCCAGGCCCGTGGCCAGGCCCGCCAGGCCAAAGTCCACCCAGCGCCCCGACTGGCCGGCGCGCACCGACAGATACGCCGTCAGCATCACGCAGAAACACGCCATGCTGTCCACGGTGAAGAAGTGAGCCTGCTGGATGGAGAACACGGTCAGGGCACTCAGGCCCGCGGCCAGCAGCCCCACGGCCTCACCGTACAGGCGGCGAGCGATGAGATAGACGAGCAACACGGTTCCCAGGTCGGAAAGGGCGGAGAACGCCCGCCCCACCAGCGCGCTGCGCGAGCCCGTGAAGGATCCGCCTTCGCAGTCCACGCCCATGAGGCCGATCCAGGCCGCGCTCAGCCTCGCGCCCAGCCCGCCGTCCTCGGACGGCCCGCCGCAACCGGAGTCCAGCCACTCGCCCGTCATGCGGGTGAGGAAGAGCGGCAGCGTGCCGTAGCTATACAGGTGGCCCTGGTTGCGGCAGTTCAGGGGCGAGTTGTGCGTGTCGAAATAGACGGAGAGGCTGTCGGGCATGCTGACGACCGACGTGATGATCCGCATGTGGCCCTCGTCCGGGTGGATCCACTGGCCCTCGTCCCAGTTCAAGCCGGTGAAGCGCAGGCAGGCAGCCACCAGCAAGATAGCCAACAGCAACAGACGAGAAACCGGGGGGGCGGCAGCGCGCCATCGGGCGACACCCCTCCGCACGAAAGACCCGAGGGTTTTCACCCGCGTCTCGGGAAGGCCCGACCCGTGATCGGCACGTTCAGGGGTATGTTCAGGGGTTTGTTCAGAAGGACAGTCCATCAATCAATCACCGCGGATAGACGACATGCACTAGAAATCAAGATTCTCCACCTCATACAGCCAGTACAGCGGCCGCGCGTCGACAGCCGAATAGACGGGCGTCTCGACCCCGCCCGGGTACTGGGCACGGACGCCGGGCAACTCGTCCAGTCGCTCCGGCAGGAAGACGAAGCACGCGCCCCGGTCGGGGTCAGGCACCGGCGCCGCCTCCTCCTCCTCGCGTGGGGGCACGTCGAAGCCCTCGACGCCCCGGGCCAGGAAGCGCAACGTGCCGAAATCCCAGTACATGAACGGCGGACCATAGAAGTACACGACACACGGATTGGGACAATCCGCGTCGTCCTCCCGCTGCGCCAGGTAGCGCCCCAACTCCGTGCCTACCTCCGCCGTCGGGTTCCCGTAGACGCGCGTGGGCGTGTAGACCGCGAAGTAGTAGGTCAGGTTGAGGACAGCGACCACAACGAGCGACGCCCCGGCCACCCCCTGCCACAGGCGGCGGCCTCCCCCCAACACGCGCCGGCCCAGCTCTATCAGCCAGTCCAGCCCCAGGCCCACCAGGAGCGCCAGCGCCGGGGACACGATGACCAGGCGCATGCTGCTGGGCGGGTTCTCGGTCATCATCCAACCCAACACCACCGCGAGCCAGAACCAGATCAACAGCAGCCCGTTGGCGGGCCAGCGCCCACGCAGCGTCACCCATACAAGCCCGAGCACGAACAGGACGCCGCTGGCGAAATCGAGCAACGGGATGGCAGGGCGGTACCAGAAGGTCGGATCGAGCGTGTAGTGGAAGGCCGAGACCGATCGCCAGCACTGCTGCCACAGCAGATCGGCGGTGGTGCGGCCCGCGCTCTCCCGCTCCCGGGCCAGCCACCCGGACCCGAACACGCTGACCTGCCGGGAGCGGGCGAACAACGTGTCGGGGTGGTCCACGTAGTAGAGCAGAAGCGGCGCTGCGACCACCAACGCGGCCACCACAAGCAACAGAAGCAAGCGCCCGTAGCGAGCCAGGAAACGATGCTCCACCACCATCTGCCGGGCCAGGTAGCAGGCCAGGATCACGCCGATCAGCCGCGCCCCGAAGTAGCCGTACAGGCTCAAGCCCAGCACCGCCCCCGCCAGCGCAACGTACGCCTCCTGCTCCGGTTGCCCCGACGGAGGGGAGCGAAGCCCGCGCATGGCCAGCCACAGCGCCAGCGTGACCAGCAGCCCGTCGCCGACGTTGTTGACCGCCAGACGGCTGAAATGGATGTGAAAGTGCCCGAACGCGAGAGCGGCCGCCGCCATCCAGGCCACCCGGCTGCCCCACAGATGGCGGGCCAACAGAAACGTGGTCAACACGGTGGCCGTCCCGATGAGGGCCGAGAGGGCTCGCATCCCACCGATGGTCTGACCGAAGACCCTCATGGAGAGTCCCCAGGCCAGGAACGACATACTGGGGAAAGAGAACCAGCGCGTCGCGAACGGGTTGGCCAACCGTCCATCGAGCATGGCCAACCCCTCCATACCCCAACTGCCCTCGTCACCGCCCAGGTTTGCCGGGATGTGTTCCAGGTCATAGGCGCGCACGGCCAGCGCCAGGATCAGCAGCGCCGCCATCCCCAGCAAACGGACGTAGCCTGCCCGCTCCACGCGGCGGACAACTAATTCCCAGAAAGCAGGTTTTTCATGCGATGGCGCGAACGCAGCGTTCGTATCGCCAAGAACCTGGTTTCTGACTGAGGGCACGAAGGCGCACAGGAAGCAGCCCACGCCGGTCAGCCACAGCAGCAGAACGCCCGTGAAATCCGCCTCCTGCGGCCAACGCCGCGCTAAGTAGCCGGCCAGCACGGCCAGCGCCGCGCCACCGGCCGCGAGCAGCGCCCGCCGCCAGTGCCTCCGCCACCAGAGGTGCCAGAAACCAGGTTTTTCGGAAGAAACCTGGTTTCTTCTCTGGGCCTGGCGCGCCAAGCACCGCCAGAGCAGGACAAACGACAGGATGGCGAGCGCCCAGAACAACACGCCATCCCAGACGTACTCGCGGCGGAAGGCGAAATAGAACTGGCCCAGAAGTGCAGTGCCCAGCCCAACGAGCAGGAGCAAAGCCGCCAGTCCCCTTCCCCTTCTCACATCGTCGCTCCCGCTAGGCGCTCCCGTCTTTCTGCTCTTTGCGCGCCACGAAGAACAGGTAGGCCCCAGCACCGTTGGCCGATAGAGCCTGCTGATACAGAGGCCGCACCAGCCGTTCGGTGAGCCACAGATTGGCCCGCGTGGGCCACAGCAGCCAGAGTCCCGTGAGCTTGTTGCATATCAGTGACGGCAATCCCAGGTAGTGTCCCCACTCCAACGCCACCAACGCCCGCCGGGGGAAGTAAGACCACCAGCGAACGACGTGCAGCCCCACCGCGTCCAGTCGCCGCCGCCACACCGCCTCGCCGTCGCAGTGGTGGTGGCGGGAGATGCGGTTGAAAAAGCGGCGGTAGGCCTCTCCCAGAGGCCGCAGCCCGACGCCGTCCAGCGCCCGCCCGACCGAGAGGAAGGGCAAAAAGTTGGGTCCGGGTACGCAGAAATAGAAGCGCCCGCCGGGCCGCAGCACCCGCGCCGCCTCCGCCAGCACAGGCTGCACGTCCGGGATGTGCTCCAGGACCGAGTTGCTGACGACGGTGGCAAAATACGCATCGGGATAGGGCATGTGCGCCCCTTCCGCCTGCGCCAGCACACGGTACGCCCCCCGCCCACGCGCCTGTGTGAGCGGTCCCCACCAGGGATCGAAGCCCGCCTCCAATGGTCCGTCACCCGAAAGGGCCACCGAGGCAAAATGCCCATCGCCGGAGCCCAGGTCGAGCACCGGGCGATCAAGCACCCCGGTGTTTGGCGAGACGTAGAAGCTCGCCTCTACCGCACGCAGCAGGGCCCGAAAGGCGGGCAGGTCGCGCAGATGTCGCCAAAGCAGGTCATCCACAGCGTTCACAGCTCTCGAAACAGCGCCTCGGCCTGCTGCTCAAAGTAGCGGCGCACATCCGCCCACGAGGCCGGCCTGAGCATCTCCAGCGGAGGATCGGCCTCGGCGTCATCGAAATACATCAGGCTCTTCAGAAGATGAACGAAATTGTACGTCACGCCCTCGTATTTCCGCTCCACGAGTGTGAGCATCTCCCCCAGCGGCTTGAAATCCCGGCACATGAAGTACAGGTCGAAGAAGTCCCGCTTCTTGCCCCTACCAGCAATGGCATCTAGCTTCATCACAGCCAGATCTTCCAGCGCTGCCACCTGGATTCCAGCAAACGGAAGCGGTGCAGCCAGGAGAGCGTAGGGATAGACAAAGAAGCTAACGCGCACATCATCCAGGACGCCGAGAAAGGTCCCCTCGCTCTCTTGTTCCACAGTCAAACGCCCCATAGGCGACAACACACGTCGCGGTTCATCCTGGGCGAACGGTTTGGGAGCAAAGAAGTCCAAATCATAGGAGCGTCTGTGTCCCAAGTGCAAGGCGACCGCGGTTCCACCAGCCAGGTAGAACTCAGCCGCCAGCGGCGTCTGGGCTACCAGTTCCAGACCTGTCTGTACTTTCTCTGAAAGGCTTTCGACATGCATCGCACTTCTCCACGCGGCACCCTTAGCACATACATCCAGAAACTCGCACTCTTGCGGGAGAGGGAGCGGCTCGTCTTCAGTACCTCGACGATCTCCCCACGCGAGAAGCGACGCTCCATCCAGCGCACCGAGGGGAGATCGCCATACTCCAGCAGCCGCTCGATAACGTAACGAGAATACTGCCCGACGTCCAGCCGCGAAGGGTTGATGTCCCAGAAGTAGCGATGCGTGAAATCGGGCAAACGGTCCTCATCCACGGCGTCTCTCCTCAAGCAACTCCCTAAACAGCGCCTCGTACCCCGCCGCGGTGCGCTCGACGCTGAAGCGGGCGGCGATCTCGTCGTGGGGACGGATGTATTGTTCTTTCTTAATGACTACGCGAAGAATCGCCTCGGCCAGGGCATCGCTGTCGCCGATCGGCACCACCTCGCCCATGCCCGTCTGCAGCACCGGCTGGCGCACCCCCGGCAGGTCGCTGGCAATGGAGGGCGTCCCGCACAGCATGGCCTCCACCTGCACCAGGCCAAACGACTCGGTCGAGTTCAAGCTAGGCACGAGCACGACGTCCAGGTTCGGGTAGAAGGCCGCCATCTGCAGCGGGCTCAGCACGCCAAGGAACGTCCAGCAGTCCTCATAGCGGCGGAACAGCGGCTGGAGCCGCTCGGCATAGGCCTCCTCGCCCATCACGTCCCGGTACTGGCCAGCAAACAGCACGCGCGTCTCCGGATAGGCCTCCAGCACGCGCGGCAGCGCGTTCAGCAGCACCTCGACGCCCTTCTCGGCGGCCAAGCGCGCGGCCATGCCGATCACCGGCCTGCGACCGTCCAGGTTGTGCATCTTGGCGAAGGCCGCCACCGCCCCCGGACCCACCTCGGGCACAGTCACGGGCGGCGGCACGACCTCGACCTTGTCGTGGAACGCGCGGAGGAACGGGGAATGATCGGCGAAATCCCGCGTATAGGCCACCACCCGGTCGGCCAGCAGGCCCGCCGCCCGGTTCATCGTGTGTACTACCTGGTTAACCAGGCCATTGAAGGGGCCAGCGGGAAGCTTCAGGTCGCAATGATAGGTCAGCACCGTGGGCCGGCCCGTCAGGCGGCCACGGGCCGCCACGCCCGCCGCGTCGAACTGCGGCAGGTGCAGACTGACGACGTCGTGCTCCCGCACCAGCCGCGTGGCCAACCAGCCGAAGGTCGGCATGATGACACCCTTGCTGACACGGAAGAGAACCGGCGCCCGCACGACCCGCACCCCATCCTCCACCGCCTCGATGGGGCGCGAGCGATCAAAGCGCGAGGTCAACACGGTGACCTCATGGCCCCGCGCCACCAGCCCTCGCGCCAGCCGCTCGGCGTAGATCGTCAGGCCGCTGGTGTGGGGACGATAGTACGTCAGGACGATCAATATCTTCATCTTAGCTCAACGACACTCCGACCAAGACCCAAGACCTGACAGGTTTCGGAAAACCTGTCAGGTCTGATCCACCTGTGACCGCACCCAACTCAACGACAGGCTCTCCCGCGCCAGCCCGACCAGGCCCATCAGGCACCCTAGCACGTATTGGAACGTGTGGAGGCCAAAGGCAATCGTGACCGCTCGATCCGCCTGCACACCGAAGGGCACTGTCAGGCCATAGCGGGCGACGGCGTGGAACACACCCATAGCCCCCGGCGAAGAGGGAAGCGCCATTCCCATCCCGGCGACACCGACCAGAAAAGGCGCTGCCAGCGCCGGCGGCCGGGGCAGAAAGGCCCGCACGACAGCCCAGTAGTTGGCCACCGAACACGCCCAGACCACCACCGACCAACCCAGCAGCGCCAACGCGCGGCGTCCGGAACGCAGCGGCGCGAGCCCGTCGAACAGGCCGTCCAGGCGCTGCATCCACCGCTCGGTATCCAGCCCGGGCACGCGATCCAGGACCCACCGGACGATGCCCTTTCCCCAATCAGGCCGGAATGCCAGGGCCAACAGCACGGCCACGGCAGCCACCGCCGCCGCCCCCGCGACGAGCCCGGCGCTTAAAGCGCTCCCGACCCCGCTCACGAACGGAGCGACACCCGCCAGGAGGGCCACAACCATCAACATGTCCAGCACGCGCTCCACCACGACCGTCGATAGAGCGGCGGCGGTAGAGACCTCGCTGTCCTGCCCAATCACCAACGCGCGGGCCGGGTCGCCTAGCCGGAAGGGAAGCACGTCACTCACCAGGTAGCCGATGTTGGTGACCCAGAAGCAACGGGCCAGGCTGACCTCCGGACCGAGCAACAGCCGCCAGCGCACGGCGCGGGTGAACAAGTAGGCCAACATGGCGACGGTGGCGGGGATCAGATAGACGTACTCCGCCTGCGCCAGCGTATCACCCACCTGGCGCAGGTCGATTCCCTGCAATGCCAGGACCAGGGCGGCGGCGCTGATCGCCAGCCCAATCCAGAGCCTCCACTGCTTCCTCATCTTCACGAGAGCGGATTATACCATTGGGAAGCAAGTCTTGCAACGAAACGCATCCAGCACCCAACTACCTCCGCCGGAAGACCAGCACCTGGGGATGGTCATACACGACAGCGCTCTCGTCCAGGCGGCCCAGGGACAGGGAAACACGGGGAGACTCTGGCTGGCCAACCTCGGGCAACGAGAAATTCAAGCCAGCCGCCGGGGCGTCGACGAAGGCCACCGGCCCCAGGCGCGGATGGCGGCCAAAGCGCGCCACCGGCTCGAAGCCCAATTCGCCCTCGAACAGGCCGCGATAGTAGCTGGTCGTGCGCGGATAGCGCTCGGGCCAGCGCGCCAGGGTGGCGTAGCCCCGGCGACTGGCGACGAGCACGTAGTCAGCCTGCGCCAGGATCTCCTCCATCCGCGCCCATTTCCGCGGCGTGTCCTCATCGAATACCGGAAGCTGGCGCACGGTGTAGCCGGCCGGATCGAGGGGCAGCGGGTGATCCCACTCTTCCACGGCGATGACCGCCCCCGGCTCCACGTGCGCGTACACCCACCCCGAGGCGGACAGCCAAGGATGCGGCTCACCGTAGAGATTGGCCAGGGCGAGACAGCGGAGAGAGGCGTTGACGAGAACCACAGCGATCAGCAGCATGCCCAGGCGGCGGGCGCGCCGGTGAAGCGCCAGGAGCAGCCGCGCGGCGTACAGCGCCAGCAGGGGCGTCAGCGGCAGCAGGTAGCGGGGGTACTTGGCGTAGAGCGCGCCGGTGAAGGCAAAGCACGGAAGCACCCACGCCAACAGGACCCATTCGGCCGGGCGAGGTGGGCGCTTCACCGCCCGCCACACGGCGGCGATCAGCCCGGCGAAGGCGCACAGTCCCAACGACCAGCCCATCCCCCAGCGCAGTTGCTGCACCACCGGGTACACGTAGGGCCAGGTGGCGTGAAACTGGCGGGTGTAGGGCACGTCCAACACGCCGCGGGCGATGGCCGCCTGCTGCGCGACGTTGCGCCAGAAAGTCGGGAACGCAAGCAGCGCGAAGGGACTGGTGAGCGCGAAGGTGATCAGAGCCGCTACGCCGGTCTCCAGCCCGCGCCTCCAGCGGGAGCCATCGCCGTGCGGTTCGGTGCGGCTGGCGGGCCATCCACGGACAGACCACATCCACACGCTGGCCGCCGCCAGCGGCAGCGCCAGCAGCAGCGCGCTGGACTTGGTGCCCAGCGCCAGCCCGGCCCACGTGCCCGCAAGCAACGCATCGCGCCGGCGACCACGCTCGGCCAGGCGGGCCGCGAAGAACAGCGCGCCCATAGTGAAGAAAGCCAGCGGCACATCAACCGTGTAGAAGTGAGCCTGCTGCACGTGCAGAACCATCAGCGCGACGAGGGCTGTCGCCAGCACACCGCCATCTTTCCGAAGGCGCCATTCTGATGGCGCACCGTCACCTTTCTGAAGGCGCCATTCCGATGGCGCGTCAGGGCTGCGGCCATAGAGCCGCCTCCCCAGCGCGAAGGTCAGCATCAGCGTGCCCAGATCGAAGAGCGCGGCCAATGCGCGCCCGAGAAGAAGCGGATCTGCGCCGGGAAACAGACCCGACACCGCCGCCAGCAGGTATAGGGGCAGGTGCCCGTAGGCATAATCCGGGGCCACGTCAAAGGGATTCGGGCGACCGGAGCAGCGCATGCCCGCCGCGACGCCGACAACGTAGCGCTCATCCGGGTGGGCGGCGATAGCGCCATCCCAGTTGAGCCCGTACAGGCGCAGGGCGGCCGCAACGAGCAGAATGGCGGCGAGGATCAGGACCCGAGTTCGGGCAAAAGGCGCGCTCTTGTGAACCATGACCTCCACGCGGATTCTATCATAGGGGCGGCGTTGCACCAAACGCAACTTGACATCGCCCGCAATCTCAGTATACTGCACTACGTTTCCGAGGAACAGCCCGAATCCGAAGGAGCGGAAGCACGGTTGCCGGGAGCGCATCCATATGCCACCAGCTAAGCCAGGGCGACAGGCCCTTTTCGATACCAACGTAATCTTCGATACGAACGCTCTGTTCGACAGCGGCTGTATCCAGTTTGGCAACTTCGCCCTCAAGTCCGGCTACACATCCCCCATCCGCGTAGACCTGTGGCGCACGATGAGCAACCCGCGTTTGCTGCGCCAGGTAGCGCGCGCCATGGCGGGTGTTGCCCGCGACCTGGCGTTCGACTACATCGCCCCTGCCCCCCACGCGAGCCTGCCCGTCGGGGTGGCGTTGGCGCTGGAGACCGGCCATCCGCTGGTCCAAATGCGCCGGGTAGCGGATGCTCGCCACATCGTCGTGGAAGGAAGCTTCAACACCGGGCGAACGGCACTCTTGATCGATGACCTGATCATTCAAGGAAGCGACAAACTAGAAGCCATCGCGGCGCTCAAGACCGCCGGACTCACGGTCAAGGACGTGCTGGTGATGATCGATTGGGAGCAAGGCGGTGTGGAAAAGCTGGCCGAACAAGGCTGCCATCTGCACGCCGTGCTCCAGCTCACCAAGGTGCTGGAGGCGCTGATGGAATCCACCCGCATCACCCCCGCCCAGCACGCCGCAGTCCTGGCCTATCTGCGCGAGGCGTGACACATACCACACGTTTTGACCCAGGCTCTTTCCACACGGCCTGGTTTGCGGCTCGACCCCCACAACCTAAGCACTGCATCAAGGAGACATCATGGCAAGCAAAGACCTCGTCGAAGACCTGTGCAAGTTCTATGAGTTCACGTTGGGAGCCCTGCCCGACCGCGAAGAACTCAAACAGGCAATCCAGGACACAGTCACCACCGAGGAGCTGGCGGTATTCTTCATGCTCCCGTTCGCCGGCCCCATAGCATTGGAAAAGCTGGAGAGTAAGGCGGGCAAGGCCAGCATACCAGCGAGCGAGCTGCGGGGCAGGGTGAACCGGCTGGCCTCGGAGGGATTCGCCCTCGTATACGATACCCCAGAAGGAACAGTTTGCGAGCGCGGAAACCCCATCTTCATGACGGAACAACAAGTGCGCAAGCAGGAAGAAACCCCTCAACGTACCGTCTACGCCAGGTTCTTCGACACCGTTATGGAGAGAAGCGCAGGCGCGGTGCCGACGAAGACGCCGTACTACCGCGTGCTGCCGGTGGAGGCCACCGTCACACGGGAGACGGAATCCACAACCATCGTCGTGGACGAGGCGATCCCGGACCCCCGAGGGGTCCTGCCCCTGGATATCGTCTCAGAGATGATCAAGGACGCCTCGCCGATCGGGGTGGCCGAATGCTACTGCCGCAAGACCAAGCGCATCATCGGTGAGGGATGCGAGCACTCGCTAGAGACGTGCCTGGTGTTCGGCCCGCTGGCCCAGACGCTGATCGCCAACAACTTCGCGCGTGAGATCGACCACGACGAGGCCATCGACATCCTATGGCGGTGCGAGGAAGAGGGACTGGTGCACAACGTGGACAACTGCATGGCCGAGATCCAGTCGCTGTGCAACTGCTGCCCGTGCTGTTGTGCCGTCCTGAAAACATGGGCACAGGGCCTGACGAACGCCGGCGCGCCGTCGCGCTACGTGGTGTCCTTCGATACCGACAAGTGCACGCTGTGCGAGGCCTGCATCTCGCGCTGCCCCACCGACGCGCGGGCCATCCAGGACGGGCACATGGTGATCAACCCCGAGTCCTGCCTGGGCTGTGGGCTGTGCGTGAGCGCGTGCCCGGAGGCCGCCAACCGCATGGTACTGAGGGAAACGCAGAGAAGAATCCCCAAGACGCACGATGCGCTCTACGGCAAGATCGGCCGCGAGGCCATCGTCGGGATCGTGAAGAACAAGATCCTGGGCAGGTAAACCGGCATCCAGATCCAGACCTGACAGGTCACTGAGAGCTGTCGAGGCCTGTCAGGTCTTCGCCATCCACAGCGCGCCGATCAGCGTGCCCAAGAATACGACGCCACTGACGGTGCCGAACACGACGCCGTAGTCCGTCGCGGTAGCAAGCAGGCCCAGGCCCCAACTGCCCAAACCGACCAACAGATCGAAAACGGCGTATTGGATGGCCGCAGCGCTGCCTCGTGTGTCCGATCCCGCCCCTCCCTGAATGGAAGCGCTCAATCCGGCCATCGCCGCTCCGTGGCCCACCCCGTACAGGCCCGACAGGCCGATCAGCGTCCACACCTGGCCCGCTGCTGCCAGGCCGGCTGCCGAGACACCAACCAGCGCCAGGCCAACCAGAGCCGTCCGCAGATTGCCCCAACGGTCAGCCACGCGTCCGCCCAGCGGCTGGGCCAGCGAAGCGGCCAGCGCGTAGGCGGCGAAGCCCCAACCGATCGCGCCCACCCCGCGCGCTTCGGCCAGCATGGGCAAGAAGGAAATGAACGCCCCGAAGGGCACACCCATCACCGCCATCCCCACGGCACCGGCGCGCACGCCCGGCTCCCGCAGCATTCGCCAAGGGCTGGACGGACCTGAGATCAGCGGTGAGGCCAGGGCGGCGACACCCTCGGCACGCGCCTGCGTCCGTAGCGCGGCGGTCGCTCGCGTCCCTGCCGATGTGCCGCCTGGCAGGGCCAGCGTCACGATCAGCCCCACGCCACCGACCAGGCCGAGAATCAGGAACAGCGCCCGGAAGCCGCACGCCTGGGCCACATACTCGCCAAACAGCGGCCCGACCACCATGGGCACCATCGAGGCGACGTTGGCCAATCCCAACCCCTCCCCGTAGCGCTCGGGGGTGAGCAGGTCAGCGATGAAGGCCTGGTAGGCGGTGCTGAAAAGCGCCATCCCCACCCCATGCACCACCCGTGCCGCGAGCAGCAGTGGCAAGTTGGCCCCCAGGGCGTAGAGCGGCGGCCCACCGCCGAACAGGATGGCCCCCAGCAGGAGCACCGGTTTGCGGCCCCAGCGGTCGGCCAGCACACCCGCCAGTGGACGCGAGATCAGCGCGGCAGCCGCGAACACCCAGGTCGCCAAGCCATTGTCCGCCGGAGATCCGCCGATGGCGCTGACATACAGAGGGAGAACGGGGAAAAGCGGTTGGAAGCTGAAGAACAGCAGCATCGTGGCCGCCATGGCGACGAAGAAGACCGGAGGGTAGACAGCCCTGGCATTCATCCACGGATTGGAGGCGTCCGCGTCCTGCGCAGTCAACCGGGGCGGGGCCACGTGGGTCACAGGTCTTGCCCGGGCGCAGGGCTTCTCGGCAGCACGACGACGAAGCGGCTACCCTGACCGGGCTTGCTCTCGGCCCACACGCGCCCGCCATGCAACTCCGCCAGCCCCTTGACGATGGCGAGCCCCAAGCCCATGCCACCGTGGCGACGAATCATGTGATCCTCTACCTGGTAGAAGCGCCCAAAGATGCGCCCCAATTCCACCGCGGGAATGCCCACGCCGGTGTCGGCCACCGAGATCTCCACGGAATCACGATCCACGTCGCCGGACACACGGGCGGACGCACGATCAATGTCCGCCGCGCCGCCCTCGAAGCCCAGCGCCACCGTCACCTGTCCACCTTGAGGCGTGAACTTGACTGCGTTAGAGATCAGGTTACCGAGGATCACCCGTATCTTTTCCTCGTCCGCCTCGATGGGCACCTGTTGATCAGGCAGGTCAGCGCGCAACAGCAAGCCGTTCGACTCGGCCAACGCCTCGTAGTCCCGGCACACGTTCTCTATCGCCTCCCGCAGATCGAAGTGCTTGGGCTTCACCTCAACCTCGCCGGTCTCCAGATAGCGCAGGTTGAGCATGGTCTCGATGATGTGCTTGAGGCGCATGGCGGCCCCTTCGACCGCATCCAACTGCGCCTCGGCCGCCGTGCCCAGTTTCTGGCGCAACAAGTCAGCATACAGCAGGATCAGGCTCAACGGCGTGCGGAGTTCGTGGGAGGCGATGGCGATGAAATCCGACTTCAGGCGGTCCAGTTCCCCCAGCCGCTCGTACGCCTTGCGCAGCGCGCCCACCAGACGCGCATTCTCGATCGCCACCGCTGCCTGGGCAGCCAGCGTCATCAGCGTATCTACGTCCTCCTGAGAGAACCTCTGGTCACCTTGCTTGTCCACGGCCTCCAGCACGCCGATGCACTTGTCCTTGATATGCAACGGCACCGCTAGCAGCGACCGGGTCTCCGATCCGGTTTGCTCCGCAACGCCCCGGTAGTGGCGGGGGTCAGACTGCGCGTCGTGGACGATGATTGGCTCGCCGGAGGTCAAGACAGTGCCGGCGATGGAACCCTCGATCGGCACGGGGATATCGTCCTCCAAGAGCTGACCGGAACGGTCACCGCAGGCGGTGCGGAAGTGCAGTTCCCCGGTGCGCGCGTTCCACAACAGAATGGAGCCGCCCTCGCTGCCGGTCAACTCCGCCGCTGTGACGACGATCTTTCTCAACAAGGGCTCCAGCGCCACAGTAGAGGTCAGCTCACGGCTGATCTCCAGGATCCGCTCCAGCCGCTGTAGACGGGTCTTCGTATCGCTCACGCTCATGCCCCAGACTCCATCGGATTGGTACAATCCGCCGGATTGGAAGGATCCGCCGGATCAGAACAATCCACCTCTGCCAGGCAGGCCACGATCGCGCGCTCCGTTTCGATACCCTGTACGCCCAGCCCCCACCAACCCAGGAACTCGATGTTGCCAGCCGGCCCGCGCAGAGGCGACGGCATCAACCCACACAGGCCCAGATCCAGATCGCCGGCCACGCGCAGCACGTGTTCTAGCACGCGCCGGTGCACGTCGGGGTCACGTACCACCCCACCCTTCCCAACCTCCCGCCGGCCCGCCTCGAACTGCGGCTTGATCAACGCCACGACCTGAGCAGTGCTTCCCCGTGCCTGCTGTCGAGGACGATCTGGATGTGTAAACCAACGCACCGCCGCCGGGAAGATCAGGCCCAACGAGATGAATGACACGTCCGCCGTGACCAGGTCCACCGGCTCCGGCAGGATCTCCAGGTAGCGGGCGTTTGTGCGCTCCATCACGACCACACGCGGATCGTTCCGCAGCCCCCAGTCCAACTGGCCGTATCCCACGTCAATGGCATACACGCGGCGCGCGCCGTGCTGCAACAGGCAGTCGGTGAAACCGCCGGTCGAGGCGCCCACGTCGGCCGCCACGACGCCCGCCACGTCCAGCTCGAAGCGCACGACGGCGGCGTCCAGCTTCTCGCCGCCCCGGCCCACGAAGCGCGGACGCGCCTGCAAGGCGACGTCGGCACCGACCGGCACCCGCGTGCCCGGCTTGTCGGAGACCTGCCCCGCCACGCGCACCAACCCAGCCCGAATCAACCGTTGGGCCTGCGAACGGCTCCCGGTCAACCCCCGCTCGACCAGCAAAACGTCCAAGCGTTCCTTCGCCCGTTTCTTGACCACGCCAACACAATCATACCCCAAGAACGAAGCAAAGGCAAGACCAGACCTGACCGACTTTCCGAAACTCGTCAGGTCGGCACCCTGTTTGCCGAAACAGACCATATCTGGTATCATCGCGGATAACGTGCATCCGGCGGTGCACTGCGACGCACTTCGCAGTGTGCAAGGGTGCCTGCATGCGCATTCTCTTGGAGGTCAATAGCGTGCTCGTCGAATTAGTCAAAACCATGCGGCCCAAGCAATGGATCAAGAGCATCTTCGTCTTCGCGCCTCTCGTCTTCGACGTCAAGCTCTTCGATATGAATTACCTGGCGCGCACCGTCGCCGGCTTCGCCCTACTGTGCGCCATCTCTGGAACCGTCTACATCATCAACGACCTGGCCGACATCGAGAAGGACCGCCAACATCCCAAGAAACGCAATCGGCCCCTCGCCAGCGGCCGGCTGTCGACCGGCGTGGCCATCATCACAGCGGTGCTGATCCCCCTCGTCGCGCTGCCGCTGGGCTTCCTGCTCGACCCGGTCTTCGCGGTCATCCTGCTCGGATACCTGCTGATGCAGATCGCCTACTCCTTCTGGCTCAAAGACGTGGTCATCATCGACGTGATGGTCATCGCGGCCGGCTTCGTGCTCCGCGTGGCGGCTGGTGTGCCACTGGTGGCGGCAGAGCGCTTCTCGCCCTGGCTCTACATCTGCATGACACTGGGGGCACTCCTGATTGGCTTTGGCAAACGGCGCCACGAACTGGTGCTGCTGAAGGACAACGCCAATATGCACCGCCAGAGCCTGGAGGACTACAACCTGCCGCTGCTCGACCAGGCGATCAACATCGTCACGTCCTCGACACTCGTGGCCTATGCTCTCTACACCTTCTCCGCCGAGGGTCTGCCATCCAATCACGTGATGATGCTGACCATCCCCTTCGTCCTGTACGGTCTCTTCCGGTATCTCTACCTGATCCACGTCAAGGGAGTGGGCGGCGCGCCCGAGGAAATCGTGCTGTCGGATCGCCCGTTCCAGGCCACGCTGATGCTCTGGGGGCTAAGTGTGGTCACGGTGATGTACTTCCTGAGACCCTAAATATGGCATCCGTACCGCTCCAATCATCCGCTCCAGGCAAAGTCATCTTGTTCGGCGAGCACGCAGTCGTCTACGGAAGACCCGCTATCGCCGTGCCGGTGACGCAGGTGCGGGCCACCGTGACGGCGGCGACCGCTCCCCCCGCCAGCGGGCTGACGCTCGTCGCCTCCGATCTTGCGGCGGATACACCACATCCGGCGGATAGCCCACGTCCGGCGGACAGCCCACGTCCGATGCAATTCGCCCTGGCTACGGCCCCGGAGGATGAGCCATTGTCGGCCGCTGCACGGCTCACGCTGGCACACTTATCGGCCCCCGAGCCCGACGCGACGCTCACAATCAGCTCTACGATTCCCATCGCCAGCGGGATGGGCAGTGGGGCGGCTGTGTCCGCCGCACTCATCCGCGCGCTGGCGGCCTTCCTGGGGCGAACGTTGGAACCGTCGGAGACGAGCGAGCTCGTGTTCAAGATCGAGAAGATCCACCATGGCACACCCAGCGGGATCGACAACACCGTCGTCGTCTACGAACGGCCCGTGTTCTTCGTCCGCGGGCAGCCGATCGAGCGCCTGTCCGTCGCCGCGCCCTTCACACTGATCATCGCTGACACCAGCATTCCCAGCTCCACCAAGGTCGCCGTGGAGCACGTGCGCCGGGCCTGGACGCGCACCCCTGCCCACTACGACGCTCTATTCGACCAGATCGGCGACCTGGCTGACGAGGCCCGGCGGGCGATTGAGACGGGTGACAGCGAGGCGTTGGGGGCCCTCATGTCCGAGAACCACGCCCTGCTCATCGAGCTGGACGTCTCATCGCCGGAACTGGACGAACTGGTGGACGTAGCGCGCTTCGCTGGCGCGCAAGGGGCCAAGCTCTCAGGTGCAGGGTTGGGCGGAAACATAATCGCGCTGGTGGAGGACGAGCTTGCTGTGGAAGTCGAAGAGGCTCTAATCGAGGCGGGGGCCAAGCGAGTGATTCGCACCATGGTCTCGGCAACGGAGTAGACACATGTCCCAGAATATCCGCAATGTCCACGTTTTCCTCAAACTCGGTGGATCTCTCATCACCGACAAGTCGCGCCCCTCCACCCCCCGGCGGGAGACGATCACCCGCCTGGCCAAGGAGGTGCGCCAGGTGCTGGACGCAGCCCCCGACATGACGCTCCTGATCGGGCATGGATCCGGGTCCTTCGGGCACTGGGCAGCCAAGCCATACGGCACGCGCCAAGGCGTGCAGACCCCCGCGCAGTGGCGCGGCTACGCCGGGGTGGCCGCCGCGGCAGCCCGGCTCAACCGCATCGTGACCGACGCTTTCCTCGGGGCCGGCGTTCCCGTGTTGAGCGTACCGCCTTCAGCCTCCGCCCGCTGCCAAGACGGCGTGCTGCAGCACATGGACACCCACCCGATCCACGTGGCTCTGGCGCAAGGCCTGGTGCCGCTGGTCTACGGCGACGTGGCGGCGGACGACGTGCGCGGGGGTACCATCATCTCGACCGAGGACATCTTCGTCTACCTGGCCGACGAACTGCGCCCGGGTCGCATCCTGCTGCTGGGCGAAGTGGCGGGCGTGCTGGATTCAGACGGCGCTGTGGTGCCACATATCACGCCGGCCGATATGCCCGCCCTGCAGGCAGCGCTGACCGGGTCCGAGCGGGTGGACGTCACCGGCGGCATGGCGGACAAGGTAGCGCGCATGGTTGAATTGGTACAACGCCACCCAGAGTCGCGCGGACACATTCTCACTGGTGCCGAAGCGGGACTGTTGGTCCAGGTGTTGCTGGAAACACCACCTTCCCCTGGAAAGGGGCCGGGCACACAGATCGCGGCAGGGCAAGACTCGACGACCTGGCAGGCCCACAAGTCCAGGTAGGCACAGGCCCAGGCAGGCACGAGGCCGGGCGGGTACGAGCCCCGCCCCTACTTGCCCCAGGCTGGAAGGCGCGCCTCCTGCAAGACCGGGCGGGTACAAGACCCGCCCCTACCGTGACGTATGGCGCTGCGGCGGATTGACACAACTGCCCCACCCGGTTATAATCTGCCCACTATTCCGATATTCCGACAACTAGCACATCACGACCAATCCTCAAGAGGCGGATCGTGCCGACGCCGACACGCAAGCGGTCGGCGCATCCGCGCGCTTCGAAAGGAACGCTATGAGAAAACCCACAACCTGGCAGCTCGCCATCATCATTCTTATCGCGATCGTGGCCCTGTTTGTGGACCTGGACATCGATCATCCAGCCTGGGCAGAGAACCTGGTCTTCTGGCAACCGGCAGAACAGCGGGACATCGCGCTACGGTTAGGACTTGACCTGCAAGGCGGTCTCCAGGTCCTGCTGGCCGCCGACGCACAGGCGGGACAGGAGCTAGACGCCGCCTCGATGGAGACCGCCCGCCGCATCGTCGAGAACCGCGTCAACAGCCTGGGCTTGACCGAGCCAATCGTGCAGGCCCAGGGCGAACGCCGCATCATCGTCGAATTGCCCGGTATCGAAAACCCAGAGCAGGCCGTGGAGACAATCAAGGGCACGGCACTGCTGGAGTTTGTGGATGCCGGCAACGTTCCCCTGGCACCCGGGACCGTCATCACGACGACGATGGGAGGACCGAGTGGAGGCATGGCAGGCGCGGAGATGACGTCCACTACCCCGGTCAGCCCAACGGAGACCGTCCTTGAAAGCGGCGAAGCGGCAGAGGAAGCGTTGCCCCCTATGCCAGCAGACCCCCTCGAACGCAGCGACATGTACAGTGCACCGGCTGCGCTGCAGATCGACGTGGGCACGCTGTACACCGCCACGATCTCAACCACGCAGGGCGATATCGTCGTGGCGCTCGACCCGGCTGCCGCTCCACAGACCGTCAACAACTTCGTCTTCCTGGCTCAGCAAGGCTTCTACGACGGGCTGACGTTCCACCGGGTGGAGCCCGGCTTCGTGATCCAGGGCGGGGACCCGCTGGGCACTGGTGGAGGAGGCCCCGGCTACACCATACCGGCAGAGATCGGTCTGCCCCACGTCGAGGGCGCGATCGCCATGGCCCGCCTGGGGGACGAGATGAACCCGGAGCGCGCATCCAGCGGCAGCCAGTTCTACATCACGCTGGCGCCGACACCCCAACTGGACGGTGCATACACCGTCTTTGGGCAAGTGAGCGCCGGGATGGACGTCGTCCAATCCATCGCCATCGGCGACCTGATCGAGGCGATCACGATCGTACCGACCGTCGAGAGTCTCGCCGGCGGATTGGTACAATCCGCGAGCGCCGTCGTGGCCCCACAACCCGCGGCACCTCCGGCGTCTGGCGCGAAGGTCTACGAGACGATACTCACCGGCGCCGACGTGAAGAACGTGGGGCTCGACCGCACAGAGCAGAACGAATACATCATTCCTTTCGAGCTCAACGCCGAAGCCACTCAGGTGTTCGCTGATTACACCGGTTCTCACGTGGGGCAGTTTCTGTGTATCGTGCTAGACAAAGCAATCCTCTCCTGCCCAAGCGTGAGGGAGCCGATCCCCGACGGGCAGGCCTCCATCTCCGGCGAGTTCACGTTCGACGCGGCCCGCCAACTGGCAATCCAACTGCGCTACGGCGCGCTCCCCGTCCCGCTGCGCGTCGAGAGCTTCAACCGCATCGGCGCGACGCTGGGTGCCGAGTCAGTGGAGCGGTCCGTCCGTGCCGGGGTGATCGGCCTGGTTATCGTGCTGCTGTTCATGCTGGTATACTACCGGCTGCCAGGCGGCCTGGCCGACCTGGCGCTGATCATCTACGTATTGCTCAACTTCGCGCTCTACAAGCTGGTCCCGATCACGCTCACGCTACCCGGTATCGCCGGCTTCATCCTCTCATCGGGGATGGCGGTAGATGCCAACATCCTCATTTTCGAGCGCATGAAGGAGGAACTGCGCCGCGGGCGGGGCTTGACCACCGCCATAGAGATCGGCTTCAGCCGCGCGTGGCCATCCATTCGAGATGGGCAGATCTCGACGCTGATCATCTGCGCGATTCTCTTCTTCTTCGGCACCAACTTCGGGGCCAGCATCGTCAAGGGCTTCGCCATCACACTGGCCATCGGCACGTTTGTCAACATTTTCACAGCCGTCTTCGCCACGCGGACCTTCGTCCGCCAGGTGGCCGAGGTGGCCGGCCGGTGGGTTGCCGAGCGCAAGTGGCTGCTGGGGGTATAAACCATGTTTAACATCGTCGAAAAACGCCGCTGGTACTTCCTCATCTCGGGCATTCTCGTCGCGCTGAGCATCGTCGCCATGGTCGTCTCGACCATCCGCTTCGGCCAGCCCATGCGAATCGGCATTGACTTCAGCGGTGGCTCTATCTTCGTGCTCAGTTTTGACCAAGCGGTCAGCGAAGACGACATCCGCGCCGTGTTCGCCGAATATGGCATGGACAGCGCCATCGTGCAGCCGCTGGGCACCCCAGAGGAGCACACCTGGCAGGTGCGCACACGCGAGGTCACGGCCGACGAGGTCGGCGGCCTCCTGCTAGCGCTGGAAGAACAGGTAGGGGCCGTGGACCGCGACGCACTAACCTTCGACACGGTGGAGCCGTCGGTGGGCGGCGAGGTAGCCCGCGCCGCGGGGTTGGCGATACTCGTCGCCGCGCTCGTCATCGTGGCCTTTATGTGGTTCTCCTTCCGCCGCGTGCCGCACGCCGTCCGCTATGGTATCTGCACCATCGCGGGAATGACCTACAACCTGCTCATCTCCTTCGGGTTCTACGCGCTCATGGGCATCGTCGCCGGCTGGGAGGTGGACGCGCTGTTCCTCACCGCCATTCTGACCGTGATCGGCTTCTCAGTGCAGGACGTGATCGTGGTCTTCGACCGTATCCGCGAGAACATCCCCCGGCACAAGACCGAGTCATACGAGACGGTGGTCAACCGCTCCATCCTGGAGACAATCCACCGCTCGCTGGCGACGCAGCTCAACGCTATGTTCGTGATGGTCGCCATCATCCTGTTCGGCGGGACGTCGATCAAGCCGTTTATCGCCACGATGCTGGTGGGCATGGTCAGCGAGACCTATTCAGCCATTTTCATCGCCGTGCCACTGCTGGTCGTCTGGGAGAAAGCCGCCTCCCGGCGAGCCGCAGTGCGGGCGACAGCGTAGGAAAGAGACAAGCGGACAGGGGGACACGGGGACAAGGGGACAAGGCGACAAGGCGACAAGGGGACTGGGGGATACAGCCTTTCCACCGCATGCTATCTACCATCCATCACTTGTAGGGGCGCGGTTCCCGCGCCCCTTTTGCCTACTATACCCGCCCGATGCGATCCATCCGTGCCTACCCTATCCCGAAGGCAGAGCCACCCAAGGCTTTCATCCGCTCGATATCCGACGTCTGACGTTTGACAGCAATCACCTCGACCGGCATCACGCCAGGTTTTGCATCCCCCGCAAGTCTGGCATATAATAGGCATAACACCAATTGAACAGAGTCAGAATCGACAGATGCGGCGCCAGCATCCCCCCCGAAAACGCCCGACCACTCGCCACGAACACACCACCGCGACGAATCTCGCAGGCCCACGGGCAGCCCCCCGCCTTCCCGTTCTACGCCAGAGGATAGACTCATGGCTAGAGAGAGAATTCTGATTGTAGAGGACGAGAGGGACCTTGCCGAGTTGATGGACAAGGTGATGAAACAGAGCGGCTACGAAACCTCTGTCGCCTACGACGGTGTCACGGGTCTGAGCCTGGCCCTGGAGGAACGGCCCGATCTGATCATCCTGGATCTGCTTCTCCCGAAGATGCACGGGATGCAAATCCTTCATCGGCTGAAAGGGCATCAGCGCAGCGTTCCAGTGGTAATCGTGACAGCCGGTGGCTCAGAAGACCTGGCCATTGAGGCGCTGCGCCTGGGCGTCAGGGACTACATCAAGAAGCCATTCGGGCTGCAGGAGTTGCAGGACGCGGTCGAACGGGCGCTGTCAGAGGAGCGGTTGCGCCGCGAGCGGGCTATGCTGACCGAGCAAGTGCTGGTCGCCAACCAGGAACTGGAGCGACGAGTCGGCCAATTCACCGCGCTGTACGAGGTGGGCCAGGCATTGGTCTCCACCCTGGACCTGGACGGACTACTCGACGCGATACTCCGCGGGGCAAGCCGGGTCCTGGAGGTCAACGTGACTTCCATCTTCCTGCTCGACGAGGAAACCGGGGAATTGGTGTTCCGCTCGGGCACAGGAACGGACGCAAGCGTACTCGTCAGCCTGCGGCTGGCGCCCGGCCAGGGCATCGCGGGCTGGGTAGCCCAGCACGGCGAGCCGCTCCTGGCCCACGACGCCCAGTCCGATCCCCGCTTCAGCCCCGCTTTCGACGAGATAACGGGCTTCGTCGCCCGCTCCATCCTGTGCGTACCGTTGATGGTCAAGGACCGCGTCATCGGCGTAGTGGAAGCATTGAACAAGCCGCAGCCCGGATTCACCGAGGACGATACAGGCATACTGCGGTTGCTCGCAGCCCTGGCCGCTGTGTGCATCAACAACGCGCGGTTGTTCGAGGAGACACGCCGCCTGCACCGCTAGACCGAGACGCAGTTGACGCAGACAACCCGACCATGCCACAGAATACCCTGACCCCAATACCCATGCCAGACGAGCTTAGCCTACTCTCCTGGAACGTCAACGGCATCCGGGCGGCACACAGGAAGGGCTTCCTGGACTGGCTGGCCGAGGCCAGTCCCGACATCCTGTGCCTGCAAGAGACACGGGCCGAGGAGACCCAGTTGCCGGCCGCCCTGGCCCAACCAACCGGCTACCACAGCTTCTGGAACAGCTCCCGCAGCAAGAAGGGCTACAGCGGCACCGGGCTGCTCACGCGTCCCAAGCCGCTGGACGTGCAATTCGGCCTGGGAGTTCCTGAGTTCGACCAGGAGGGACGCACCATCGTGGCCCACTATCCCACCTTCACGCTGGTCAACTGCTACTTCCCCAACGGCGGCCGAGACCACCGGCGCGTGTCCTTCAAGCTGGCCTTCTACGACGCGTTTCTGCAGATGTGTGAGCGACACCGCGCCCAGGGCCACGCGCTCATCTTCTGCGGCGACGTCAACACGGCCCACAGAGAGATAGACCTGGCACGCCCCAAGGCGAACCAGAACACGACCGGCTTCCTGCCGGAAGAACGGGCCTGGCTCGACCGCGTGCTGGAGGCAGGCTACGTGGACACGTTCCGGCACCTCCACCCAGGCCTGAGCGGGCAGTATACCTGGTGGTCGGTGCCCACCGGGGCCAGGGCGCGCAACGTCGGCTGGCGAATTGACTACTTCTTCGTCGCCGCCGAGCTGCTGGACCGGGTCACGGATGCCTCCATCCTGCCCGACGTCATGGGGAGCGACCACTGCCCGGTGGGCCTGCGGCTGCGGGCTCGCTAGTCTTCTGTCATTCCACACTTCCCCGTCGTGACAGGCGTCACTTGACCTCACCACAGGGACGTGATAGTATGGAGTACCGCTGCTATACTCCAACACGAAAGGGAGGACACACTATGAAAGTCCTGTCATATGACCCCGAACTCTGCGTCGGGTGCTGTGTGTGCGAGGAGACCTGCTCCGAGACCTGGTTCAAAGTCGTGGACTCGGAGAAGTCCAGTATTCGCATTCAAGACGACGGACAGACCCTGCTGCACGCCACCTTCTGCAACCAATGTGGCGCGTGCATCGAGGTCTGCCCCACGGAGGCGCTCTACCGGGACAAGCGGGGCATCGTACGCCTGCGTAAGAAACTGTGCGTGGGATGCCTGTCGTGTGTCGGATTCTGTCCCTACGGGGCAATGTTCCATCACGCCGACCAGGAGGAACCTTTCAAGTGCATTGCTTGCGGCAAGTGTGTCGCGGAATGCCCCAACGAAGCATTGGCCATCGTGGACATTACGGATATCGAGTCCCCGCCCCCACCCCAACCAGCGTGATGGGGCAGGCGCATCATACGGAGGAAGATCATGACAGAAAAAACCCACGCGCCCCGTCGCGTACTGGCTGAATTCACCTACGAGCTCGCGCCCGCCCAGCGGGGGTACACGGACCAGACCCTTTACGTCAATCTTTCCGACAACACGATCAGTGCCAGGCCGGTCACCGACGTGATGAAGGACAAATTCATCGGCGGTCGCGGCTTCGGCCTGTGGCTGCTGTGGCACGCCGTCGAGGACGACACCAAGTGGGACGATCCCGAGAACGAGATTATCATCTCCACCGGGCCTTGCGGCGGCACGACCCAATACCCCGGCTCCGGCAAGTCCCTGGTCGTCTCCATCTCGCCCCTGACGGACGTGGTGATCGACTCGAACGTCGGCGGCCACTTCGGACCGCTGCTCAAGTTCGCCGGATGGGATGCGATTGAGATCCAAGGCAAGGCGGAGGAAGACGTCATCGTCGTCATCGACGGTCCCGGCGGGCGGGTCACGATCGAGGAAGCGCCCGACGCGCCGGTGGACACCTACCCGGTGAACCACTGGCTGATCGAGCAGATGACGGAGAAGGAGGAGGATCGCTACTTCATGTCGGTGGTCTCGGCCGGAACCGGAGCCGATAACACGCGCATGGGGTGCCTCAACTTCAGCTATTACGACCGCAAGCGCAAGGCCCCACGCTTCAAGCAGGCCGGACGGGGCGGGATCGGCACGGTCCTGCGCGACAAGCAGGTCAAGGCACTGGTAGTGAAGAGCCCTCCGGTGCGCAGCGACTCCAATCACCCGGCCGACCCGGAGCGCATCACCCGCGTCGGCATCAAGATGCACAAGGAAATCCACGACTACGACGACGTGCAGTGCCGCATGCGCCATGGGGGTACGTCCTACCTGGTCCAGATCATGAACGACCACGACCTGCTGCCGGTCAACAACTACAAGTACGGCTCCCACCCAGACGCGCCCAAGATCAACAGCACAGTGTGGGAGGAACGGTTCGCCAAGGGGCTCACCGACGGCTGCTGGTACGGCTGTACCCTGTCCTGCACGCACGCCGTGGACGGATTTGTCCCGCGCACCGGGCCGTTCAAAGGACAGCCGGTCATCGTGGACGGTCCCGAGTACGAAACCCTGGGCGGCGTGGGGTCGAACTGTGGCATCTTCGACCCTGACGACATCGTGGAGATGAACTTCTACTGCGACAACTACGGGATGGACACCATCTCCTTCGGCACCGGTACCGCCTTCGTGATGGAGTGCTATGAGGCCGGCATCCTGGACGAGGAGAAGACCGGCGGGCTGGCGCTCCATTTCGGCAACGCCGACGCGGCGCTCGAACTCCTGCACCAGATGGCGCACGGCGAGGGCTTCGGCAAGATCGCCGGGCAGGGCATCCGCCGCATGAAGCAGCACTTCGTCGAGGCGTTCGGCGCGGATCCCCAGTTCGTGCAGGACATCGGCATGGAGGCCAAGGGCCTGGAGTACTCCGAGTACGTCACCAAGGAGTCGCTGGCCCAGCAGGGCGGCTACGGGCTGACGAACAAGGGGCCGCAGCACGACGAGGCCTGGCTCATTTTCATGGACCAGGTGAACAACCAGATTCCTACCTTCGAGGACAAAGCCGAGGCGCTACACTACTACCCCATGTTCCGCACCTGGTTCGGCCTGTGCGGGTTCTGCAAGGTCATCTGGAACGATATCCTCCCCCCTGACAACGCCGAGACCGATGAGCCGGCCAAGGTTCCCGAGCACGTCCAGAACTTTGTGGACATCTTCTCCGGCGTCACCGGGCGCGAGGTTACCAAAGAGGACCTCATCACCATGTCGGAGACGGTCTACAATTTCCAGCGGGTGTTCAACATCCGGCTGGGCCACGGGCGGCGGGACCACGACGACATTCCCTACCGCTCGGTGGGGCCGGTGACCGCCGAGGAGTACGAATCGCGGGCCGAGCGCTACGACAAGCAGTTGCAGGAGCTCCTAGGGCTGGACCCGGCAGGGATGAGCACCGAGGAGAAGATGGCTGCGCTGCGCGAGCACCGTGAGGACCAGTACGAGAGGCTGAAGGACGCCGTCTACGCACGCCGCGGCTGGACGAACGACGCAGTGCCCAAGGTCGAGACGCTGAAGAAGCTGGGGATCGACTTCCCGGACGTCGTCGCCGTCGTCGAAAAGTACCTGTAGGGGAGTGAATCAGCAAGTCAGCAAATCTGCAAATCGGCAAGTCTGCAAGTCTGCAAGTCTGCAAATCAGCGAATCGGCAACTCGGCGGGTTGGCGGATCTGCAACCTGGTTGAGGATGGACGGGGGGCGGTGGATCGGGGGCAGAGGTCGATGGCCCGTTTCAAGCGGGAGGCGGCGCGCGTGCGCGCGCCGCTACGCGGCTACGCGGCTACGCGCACGCGGCCGCCGTTATCGAGCGGGAGCGAATGGAGCGCCTGGCCGGGATGACGCAGGATGAGGCACGCGCCATCTACGATGACCTGTGCCAGGGTTGGGAGACATGGGGACGGACCAGCGACCTGGAACGGTTGGAACACTGGCGGATCGAGACGCTGCTCGCCGTGCGAGAAGCGATGGCGCGCATGTCCAGGAGCCTGGAGAATGCAGGGATGGATTCTGGAAGCGAGGGGACTTGATCCGGGTCAACGATCGCGACGAGGTCGAGTGGGCCGAGGGAATGACCGTCTCGGCGCTATTGGAGCGATTGCGCTATAACTTCCCGCGCATGCTCACGGTCATCAAGATCGACGGGCAGGTCGTGCCCCACGAGCACTACCCCACCCGCACCATTCCCGACGGCGCGGAGGTGCGGGTGATTACTCTGATTGCGGGCGGGTGAGGCCTTCGTTGTTCGTAGTAACGACTTTAGTCGTCCTCCGACCGTGATGGTGCCTATCGCGGACGATGGGTCCGCCAAGAGGGGGATCAGGAGATCAGCAACGACCGGCGATGAAGTCGCCGGTCTACAGAGCAGCGCCCGAGCAATCGGGCTTGGGCCGATGTTCCTGCCGCCCAGAACCGGCCGGCGATGAAGTCGCCGGCCTACGGAACAGCGCCCGATCAATCGGGCTTGAGCTGATGCATGTCCGTCCCGCGTTTCACCCCCGGCCCGACCGCAGCCGCAGCCAGCGCCGCATCAGCGGGACAATCAGGTCCCACCGGCCTTCGGCGTCAACGTCGGCCAGGTCCCGGGTCTTCAGATAGGTTAGCGCCTCTATGACCTCCGGAAGCGGGAGCCCGGTGCCGCGGGCCAGTGCCTCCGCCGTCGCCGGGCCGGCGGCCAGCGCCCGCAGCGCCGTCTCCACCGCGCCGCGCCCGGCCACCTGGTCGCTCCAGATGCCGTCGAAGTAGCGGGTCTCGCCCCGCACGAAGTCGTCGCCCAGCACCGCCTCCAGATCCTCGGGCAACACCCGCGCCTCCCGGTCCTTCTCCGGCTCCAGGTCGAACAGCTCGTGGTTGACGTGGTTGACCAGTTCCTGGCAGATGCGCTGCACCAGCAGCGGCTGGCCGTGGGTCTCGTGGATGACGCGCGCCACCACGCGGGCGTGGTAGTCAAGAGGGAAATCGGGTGTGGGCCGGGCGATTAACTGCTCCGCCGCCTTTCGCGAGAGATACGAGACGGGGATGTTGACGTAGGAACCGAAGAAGGCCTGGCAATAGTCGCGGCTCATCTCGTCCAGCGTATGTAAGCCCGCAAAGACCAGCACCACGTGCGGCTCCTGCGACAGGGAGCGCAGGTAGTCGTAGATCTCGGTCCCGATCTTATTATCCCGCACGCCCTCGTCCACGGCCTCGAACTCGTCCAGCGCCAGGATCAGGCTGCCGCCCTCCGGCAGCGCCGCCAGCGCCCGGCGCAGCAGCCGGCGGAAGAAAAGAGTCGCCTCGGCAGGGGTGGCGTAGTCGGCGGGGTCAGGCTGTGGGAGCGCCAGGCCCCGCTTTTCGGCGTACCAGACCACCGCGTCCGCCAGCGCCCGCAGCAGGTGGTGGGTGCCCTCCGCGAAGGCTGACTCGCCCTTAAGGTCGGCGTAGACCAGGAGCGAGCCGGGCGGGGCGTAGGGCTCGAGATTGCGCAAGATCGACGACTTGCCCATGCGCCGGTGGCCGTAGAGGATGACCGAGTCAGGGTTGGCCTTGCTTCCCCAGACTCCTTGAATGCGGTGGAACACGTCCCCCCGGCCGACCAGCATCGGTGGCGCCACCGGGTCCCCGGTCTTGTACGGGTTGGGGAAGGGCTCGGCGGGGCGGGACCACAGGTCGGCCCTGCGCGCCCCGCCGGCCAGCGCCCGCCGGGCATCGGGCGCCATCTCCCGCAAGGCCCGCTCGCCCATCCGGCCGGCCGCCCCGGCCACCACCGACTGCCAACGGCGCACCGCCAGGCGTAGCAGCGTGCGCTCCGGCAGGTGGATGTCCTCGACGTAGCCCTCCAGCTCGTTCAGCATGCCGACCGCCCGGTTGAGCGCGCCCGCCTGGGTGGCCGGGCTGGTGGCATGGTGATAGCGGGCCACTTCGGCGGCGACGTCCCCCAGGCCGCGCAAGGCCTCCACGACCTGGGGCCGCAGCGGCGGTTTCGGCAGACGCTCCAGCCACCCCATCCCGCGCCAGGCCCTGGCGATGCCCTCCAGATCCGTCAGTCCCGCCAGCCGGGCCAGGGCCGCCAGCGAGAGGGCCACCTCCTCGCCGTGGGGCAGGCCGCGCACCGCCGTCGCCGCCTCCTCCAGCAGCTTGAGTTCCGGCCCGGCATTGGCCACCTGCTCCTCATCCAGCAGGCGGAGCAGGAAGCGGGCCAGCGGGGCCACCTGCTGATGATGCCGTCCGCGCACGTAGCAGGTCACGACCCAGGCCAGACGCTCGAAGCTGCGGAACGGCCCCCCACTGCCGTCCACGAAAACGCCCCCTAGCTCCCCCAGCCATAGGGCCAGCACTGGCGGCCAAAGCCGCACATCCTGCTCGTCCAGCGGCTCAACGGGATACTCGTCCAGCAGCGGGTCGGGGAGGGCGCGGTACACGGCAGTCAGCGGGTCAGATCCTGCAGCCAGGAAGCGGGCAAAGCCTCGACCCACAGCCCAGCGCTGGAAGGGGTCGCGCAGCAGCCCGCGAGCGGCCCGCAGCCCAGCCGGGAAGTCCTCCGCCAGCACCTCCGCTAGCAGCCTAGCCAGGCCTGGGAAAGGCAGGACGGCCAACTCGTCCCGCAACCCTGGGTGGGAAGCCAGTCGACGGGACGGGCAGTCCAGGCGGATGAGATGCCCGAGAGCCCAACAGACTTGAAAGGCGTAGAAGACGCCGCGAACAAGACCTACCCCATACGCCACACCACTCGCCACGCCGCCCAACACGCCACCCAGGTCGTTGAATACCATGTCGAGTACCGCACTACGCGGCACGCCAATCGCTGGTGCCACAACAAGCGCTATGCCAAACGCTACGCCAAACAACAAGACAACTCCCGCGCCACTCGTCACGCCATACGCCACGTCAACCGCCACGCCCAACGCCACGCCAACCGCCACGCCAAACGCCACGCCAGACGCCGCGTCATGCGCCACGCCATCCGCCACGCCAAACGCCACGCCAGACGCCACGCCAAACGCCGCGCCAAACGCCGCGCCACCCGCCACGCCAAACGCCGCGCCACCCGCCACGCCAACCGCCACGCCACCCGCCACGCGCAACGTCATGCCCAACGCCACACCAAACGCCGCGCCAACCGCCACGCCAACCGCCCACCGTCCCCAATTCGCCTCTGTGCCCTGGGCCGCTGACACGGCCCAGGACGCGGGAGCAGAAAACAGTGCAGAGATGATCAAGACCAATATCGGCACCATCCACAGCAAACTGCGGCACGCCGGCAAGAGCAACGCAGACAGCAACGCGCGCCAGCCGCTTTGGAAATAGAGTTCGGGATCCGCGTGGTGCAGGTACTGCCTGAGCCGCGAGGGCTTGAAAAAGATCCAGTCGGCCAGCATCCAGTAGTGGCGCGGATTCAGGGGGTTCAGCACCTCCGGCAGGGGCGGGCCGTCGTAGGAGGGGAAGGTGGGCATGGCTACCTCCGCTTGCGCTCGAACAGGTCGTAGGCCAGGCGCTGCAGGCGGGCCGGGTGGCCGCCGCTTTCCTGCACCAGCCGCTCCGCCTGCGCGGGCATGAACGCGATCTCCGTTCCCCGCAGCCGGTGCGCCAGGAAGTCTCGGGCGTCCTTGCGCGTGAATGGCCCCAGGCGCTTCTCGGTGAAGACGTTGTGGAAGGGGGAGGTGGCGCTGGACGGCGGGAACACCTCGACCAGCGGGCGGTGGCTGGCCACGGCCAGGGTCACCGCCGGCTCCTGGGCCAGCGCGCGCAGGAGGTCGTGCAGGCGCGGGAAGAAAGCCACGTCACACAGTCGCTCCACCTCATCCAGCAGCAGCACGATCCGGCTGCGCTGAAGCACCCGCCTGAGGTCTCGGACCACCTGCCTGGAGCCGGGCGCGCAGGTCCCCGACGCGCTCCCTATTCTCCCCATTCTCCCCATTCCCAGCCGATCCAGCACCTCGACGCAGAAGTCTTCCTCGTCCGCGATCCCTTGCAGGTCTAGGAAGAGCACGGTCGCGCCGGGCAGCCACGCCTTTCCGGTCTGGTAAAGGCGGTACAGCAGCGACGACTTGCCGATCTCCAGCTCACCGACCAGCGAGACGCTGTTGCCGGCGACCAGGCATTGGCGCAGTTCGCGCAGGATGCGGCGCCGGTCGAAGAAGCGGGCGGGATCGTTGACGCGCCCGTGGTCGTCGAAAGGATTGGAGAGGTAGCTGTCCTCTCGCTCTCCCCCATCTGGGGAGTCCAACCCAATGGGCGGAGGAGGATCTGGGACCTCAACCGCCGTCACTTCGCCCACAGGCTCCGGCGGCCGTGTGTAGTCGAAGGCCCGCGCCAACCGCACGTCTAGCGGCAGTCCCAGCGCGCACAGGCGCACCCAGCGCTCCTTGTACATGCGCAACTGCTCGATGGTATAGCGGTTGCGGATGCGGTGGATCTTGGCGTGGCAGGTGGGGCACACGACCATCAGGTTGTCCAGGGTGTTCGGCCCGCCCGCGCTGATGGGCACGATGTGGTGCAGGTCGGTCACGTCGTGGTGCTCCGGGCAGAGGCAACAGCGGTGCATGGCCTCGACCAGCAACCTGTCTCGTACCGCCGTGGGAATCGCCCTCCGCTTCGCCATCCCGCCCTCCTGCGTCCTCGTGGCCCTGATCTTCGGTTGAACGCCGCCAACGCAAGTGTAGCACAAAACCGCCCGGAGGGCAATTCTATGTGAGCTAAGACTGAGGAGAGATGAGACCCGTCGCGGGCGATGGGCCAGCCAGGAGAGATTGCACGCCCGATCAAGATCAGGCTGCTCTTCAAGGGTGATTCATCACCCGCCGTTCCGTAGCCCGATGCCTTCAGCATCGGGCGGGCCGGCAATACCAACCAGACTACCACACCGGGCGGACCAACAATACCAATTCGACCGCGCCCGCAGCCTCACCCTCAAGCCACCGGCACGGTGAACGTGAACGTCGTCCCCACCCCCAACTCGCTCTCCACCGCGATCTCGCCGCCCTGCACCTCGACCAGGTTCTTCACGATGCACAGCCCCAGCCCGGTACCGGCGACCTCCCGCACCGCCGGATCCTCCGAGCGGAAGAACTTGGTGAACAGCCGGGCCTGATCCTCCTCCGACATGCCGATGCCGGTGTCGGAGACGGCACAGTGCACGTGGGCGCCCTCCAACCACGCCCGTACGTCGATTCCCCCACCCTCGGGTGTGTACTTGTAGGCATTGCTGAGCAGGTTGATCAGGATCTGTGTCAGGCGCGCCCGGTCGGCGAGGACCGGCGGCAGGTCATCCGGCACGTCCACGGCCAACCCCCGCGAGCGATCCGCGATCTGTGCCTGCGTGGCCTGCAGCGCGTTGGTCAGCGCGTCTGCCAGCCGCGCCGGCTCTACCTCCAGGTACAGCTTCCCGGCTTCGAGCCGCGAGATGTCCTGCAAGTCAGAGACGAGCATCTCCATCCGCCGCGCGTTGTTGCGAACCGTGCACAAGAACTCCCTCTGCTGCGGCGTGAGCGGGCCAGCGATTCCCTTCTCGAGCAGCTCGGCGTAGCCACAGATCGACGTCATCGGGGTGCGGAGTTCGTGAGAGACGAAGGACACGAACTCTGACTTCGCCTCGTTGGCCTGGCGGATCTTCTCGTACAGGCGCGCGTTCTCGACGGCGACAGCCGCGTGGTCCGCCAACCGGCCGGCAAACTGGGCGTGATCAGGCCGGAACGGCCCATCACCGTTTCGCCGCAGGTCCAGCAGGGCCAGCGCCCGGCCCTCGTAGCAGATGGGCACCACCATGCGCCTCGGGTCTATGATGATAGGCTCCAGGCTCGCGAGCGCACGCTCCACCACAGTGGGTTCCAGCATCGCAGGCTCTCGACCCTCAACGCCGGCAATCGTGCGGATGACCTTCGGGTGCAGCCGGTCCGCGCTATCCTCCAGGACACTCAACGCGCCTCCCTTGGCCCCCGTCGCCTGGAGCGCCCAGGATAGCGTGAGGGACAGCACGCGCTCGACGTCCAGGCTCGCGTTCAACTCGCGGTAGATCTCCTGTAGCGTCGTCAGCTCGCGCACACGCGCGGCCAGCACCTGGTCGGTCATCGTGTAGAGGCGCGCGTTTTCGATGGCCACGGCCCCCTGATCGGCGAAAGCCGTCAGCAGAGACAGATCCGCCTGCGAGAACGCCCCGTCCCGCATCCGGTTGTCCAGATATAGCGCGCCCGTCACGCGGCCTCGAACGTGAAACGGCACACAGGCGATGGAGCGTAACTGGTAACCAACGACACTCTCCTGCTCGGAGAAACGGGGGTCCAGTTGAGCGTTGGTCGTGAGCACCGGATGCTCGCCCGCCACGGCGTCTCGCACGACCGTGCGGCTGAGCTCGACCTCGTAAGGAGAGACGTCCTCCTGGTCGAAGTTTCGCGCCGCCTGGACGTCCAGGTTCCCGTCGTCGTCCAATAACACCAGGCAGCCTCGCTCGGCTCCGCTGAGCTGAATCAGCGAGTCCATCACCAGGTTCAGCGTATCCACCAGGTCGAGAGAGGAGTTCAGGACGCCGTTGATCTGGTAGAGCATCGCCAACTCCGCCTCCTGCCCTGCAGCGCGTTCCTCCCTCTCGCTCAGGTCCTCTACCATCTGCTCCCACTCCCGGATGCGAGCGACCAGTTGCTCCGCTGGCAGGCCCGGTGGCTGCCCGAGCGCCTGTTCAACCGCGCGCATGCTGTCCAGAAGCGCCGCCGCCGTGTTCCTGCCCCCGATATCCCGTGCCCGGTTCTTCACAGTCCCTCCCGTCTGCCCCGAATGCTCCAGCCTGCTGCTACACAAGAATGGACCCGCCCCACGATGCCCTGGCTGGGCGCCAGCCGCGTCGGCCACGGGAAATCTCACCCCCATGCCCGGTGCGCGAACGCAAGCTTGCCAACCGTGCCTCGTGGAAGCAGTCTCAACTTGGTCTTACCTATCGGGTCAGTCTGTGGTATACTTGAAGCCGCTGAGGTGGACGCGGCGAACGCATGGCCAGTATCAGCGGACCCATTATCACTGTCCGCGGACGCACGATCAACGTCCGCGGACGCAGCCGACCGCAGACGGTCGGGATCAATGTCCGCAGCGTCCCATTCAATATCGTAGCACACTTGTGTTCACATCGCGTTAAACGAATACGAGAGATTTCTTAACCCCTTGGAGGACACATCAACCAACGCCTAAGCGAACTCAACGCCCGCATGAGTGAAGCAGGGATCGATGCGGCCCTGCTCATCCACCACCGTGACATCCTGTACTACGCCGGTACCGCGCGCCCAGCCGTCCTGCTCGTCTCGCCCCGAGGCACGTGCCTTCTAGTCCGGCGCGGCCTGGCGTACGCCCGGCGGGAGGCACGCGTCGCGCACGTCGAGCCGATGAACGGGCTATCGGCCGTCGCCGAGCGCCTGGCAGAACTCGGCCTGGCGGGCGGCGTGCTGGGCACAGAATTGGACCTGATGCCGGCGCGGATCGCCCGCCGGCTGCGCGAGGTCTGCCCCACGTGGTCGCTGGCCGACGTCTCTCCCCTCGTGTTGGACCAGCGCGCCATCAAGGACGAGGCCGAGATCGCGGCCACCCGCGCCGCCGCGGGCGTGGCCGACGCCGGTCACGCCGTCGTGCCCCGAACCGCCGTGCCCGGAATGAGCGAGCTGGCGTTGGCGGCGGCGGTGGAGATGGCCATGCGGCAGGCCGGTCACGAGGGATTCCAGCCATTGCGCCATCCCGGCGCTCGGGGCGGCGGGGTGCTGCTGGCCAGCGGCGAGAACCTCTCCGTGCGCGGCGGCCACGGACTGGTGGTGACGGGGGTGGGACTCAGCCCCTCCATGCCCTACGGGGCCTCCCGGCGCGTGCTGGAGCGCGGCGACCTGGTGGTCGTCGACATCGGCTCGACCTACGCCGGCTACACGGGCGACGAATCCCGCACGTTCGTGATCGGACGGGCCACGGACGAGCAGCGGGCGCTCTTCGCCGTGGCCCGCGCAGCGGAGGACGCGCTGCTCGAAAACCTGCGCCCGGGGGCGCTGCCCGCCGACCTGTGCGCAGCGGCCGAGGCCGTGGTCGCCGGGGGCGCGTCGTCCCACGGACGCAGTTCGTCCGCCGGATGCAGTTCATCCGCCTTTCCCCCCGGCAGCCTGACGCTGCCCGGCTTCGTCGGCCACGGCCTGGGGCTGGAATTGGACGAGCTGCCCGTGCTGTGGCCCCGGTCGAAGACGCCCGTGCAGGCAGGGATGGTGCTGGCAATTGAGATCGAGGTCAGCGCGCCCGGTACGGGCGACATGGTCAAGCTAGAGGATACCGTGCTCGTGCGGCCTGACGGCGCGGACTGCTCCGGCCCGTACGAACTGCTGACCGCTACCCCGCGCGAACTGATCGAATGCGGTTGAAGCAGCACGGATCGTGCTGACGTGTCCGAGGAGGTCCGCAGAATGCCAATCAGACGAATCACATGGCTTACGCTGATCGCGCCGCTTGGCGTGCTCATCCTCTTGTTGGTCGCGTGCGGCCCCGTACAGACGCAAAATCTTGCGTCTCTACCGCAGGACATCCAACCGGCGACTCCCAGAACGGCGTCCGCCACACCGACGCCGGAGGAGGAGGAGGCAGGCGAGGCTGAAACCGCCGAATCGCCCCCTGACGAGATCGAGCCTCTAGCGCCCCGCCAGGTTGTGGAGCGCTTCTATAGCTGGTACGTCGGCTACATCCGCAACGCCGGCGATCCGATCACCGATAGGGCGTACCGCTCGAGTGAGTACATCACCCAGGAGTTCATCCGCGGAGTGGATGAGGCCGTCTCCGCCCCCGGGCGCGGCGCATACGATCCTTTCCTGCACGCCCAGGAAGCGCCCGAAGAGATCACCGTCGCAGAAGCACTCGTCTCGGGCGAGAGCGCCACGGTCGCCGTGCATGAGAGCTGGAATCCGGGCACACGACATGAGCTGATCCAGAACCTGGAGGCAACGCTCCAGTTGACGGACGACGAATGGCAGATTGCCGGCATCGCCGTCCGCATGTCGCCGGAGGAGGTCGTGGAAGCCTTCTACTGGTGGTATACCGGCTACCCCGGCGACCCGGCGAGCGACGGCATATACCGGTCGAGCCCGTACGTGAGCGCGGCATTCGTGCAGCGGGCAGACGCGCTCATCGCTTCTGGTGAAAATGGGGGATACGATCCACTCCTGTGCGCCCAAGACGTTCCAGGGCAGATCAGCGTTGAGGAGACCATCGCGTCGAGCGAGGAAGCCAGCGTGCTGGTCCGCACCAGCTTCGAGGATCACACGTTCGCCGTGCAACTGCGCCCAATCGAGGGGCGATGGGTCATAGGCGACGTGGTCTGTGCGTGGATCTGGGGCGGCGAAGAGACATCTACCACGGGCTGGCAGGTCTTTGAAGACGAGCGCTACGGCTTCCAGATCCGCTACCCCGATGGCTGGACCTACAACGAGGAAAGCCCGATACCGCCGGGTGCGGAGCTGTCCGACGAGCTCAAGGCCCTGAAGCGCGTGCTGCGCTTCGCACCCGAGGGCTGGGAGGACGAGACGCCGCCGCTGTACGTGGAGGTGGTGCAGGGCACGCAGGAGGCGTTTGACGAGATCTTCCCCCCGTCTGCCTCCAGCGAGCGTGTCGACGTCAACGGCTTCGAGGCCATCAAGACCATAGACGACCTCGGCGAATCCGCGCTGGTCCGATACGCCTTCCAGAACCCGAGCGACGAGGATGTGCACGTCGTGATCCTGGATACCATCGGCGGCACCCCCGAACGAGCCAGGGACCACGACGACGTGGTGCAGGCCGTCCAGCAGATGATTCGTACATTCGAGTTCAGCCAATAGCTGCGGATATTGCAGACACAGGACCTGCGCCTGCGGTTCGGCACGATTTTAATCTGGTTTTATGAAATTGCAGACCCATCACCGTTGCATTTCGCGCGGAGATGGGGTAGAATTGGAATGATTCATTTGACGTACAAATTTCGCGGGCATTCCCGGCTCTGACAGAGCGTGTATAATCGTGGCCAAAACGAATCGTACAGATGACACAGCGCTCTCCCGACTGCGGAGACGAATCGGGCGGATCGCGAGTTCCGAGTTGGCGGGCCGGATTGCGAACTTCCCCCCGGTTGCGTGGGCAGCCCGCGCTATTGCCCGCACCTGGGCTAGCCGCAGTATCGGCCCCGCTTCCTCGGCAGAGCTGCCGGTTGCTCGACCCCAGGAGCCGGCCGGTGTGGGCCTAGAGGCCACGCTGTGGCGAATTGTGCACGACGTGGTGGACGCGCTGGGTTACGCCGGTGCCATGGTGGCCACGTACGAGCAAGGTGACGCGCTCCCGGTCCGCGCCTTCTACGTGGACCCCCGCCTGGCCACAGCGGAACAGATCCAGAACTGGGAGCGGGAAGTCTCCAAGTATACGCCGCAGCCGGTCAGCATCACCGACCCGGACGTAGCGCGGGTGTACGTATACGAGGAGCCGTACCAGCAAAACCTCAGCGTCCGGGCCTTTGAGACCCAAGGGCCGGTCGTGAGCGACGACCTGTACGACCTGTTCAGGCCCATAGCCCCTCCCGCCTCCGAGCCCGTGGTCAAGGGCGTCCAACAGGCGCTGGGTATCCAGCAGGTGATCGCCACCCCCTTCTTCCTCGAGACGTCCCAGGACGGACAGCCCGTCAGAGAGATGGTGGGCAACCTGTTCGTGGCCAAGCAGGGCGAGATTCTGAATCGGGACGTACGCATCCTATCCGCCTTTGGCCGCCAGGCGGCGGCCGCGATTGAGAGCGAACGCCGCCGGCTGCAGATCCGCGTCGCGCAAGAACTTGTCTTTGACCTCCAGTCAGAGATGCAGAGCGAGGACCGGATCCTGCAGCGGATCGTCCAGGGCATTGTATCCGACCTGGGATACGTGGGGGCGATGGTGGCCACGTACGAGCCAGACGACTCCTTGCCGGTCCGCGTCTTCTACGTGAATCCCAACCTCGTCACGCAGGAACAGGTACACGCGTGGGAGAAGGAGGTCTCCAGATACTCCGCCCACATGGTGAGCATCACCGACCCCGAGATCGCCAAAGTTCTCGTGCACTACGACGAATATCGAGAGAACCTCAGCATACGCGCGCTCAAGGCCGGCGGGCCTGTCGTGAGCAGTGACCTATACGACCTGTTCAGACCGGTCGCTCCTGACGCCTCAAGACCGGCAGTGGAGGGCATACAGGAAGCGATGGGTATCAGGCAGGTCATCGCGATACCCTTCTTCGTGAAGAGATCTGTCCAGGGCCAGGTAGAACAAGAGATCGTTGGCAACCTCTTCGCGGCCACGCGCTCAAGGAGATTCAGCGCCGGAGAGATTGAGTTGCTCCAGGCTTTTGGGCAGCAAGCCGCCGCCGGCATCCGAAACGCCCAACTCTACCGCCAGGTTGAGGAACGCCGAAGAGTGGCACAGGTATTCGGCAAGATCGCGTTCAGCGCAGCAGCTTCGGTCCACGTGCTCCGCAATCACATCGGGGCGTTTCAGGCGCTTCTCCACCTGGTCAAGGTGGTACCCCCAGAGCGACACAGCGAGATCATGGGGCTGGGCGACGAAATCGCCGGGCGACTGGATGAGTCTGTCGAGATTCTGAACAACCTGCACGAGCCCTGGCACCAGACGCTGGACGTCCCAACTGACGTAAACGGCTGCCTGGCCCGGGCCATAGGGCGGGTCATACCGGAGGGAGACGGAATCCGAGACCGGGAAGGCGTCATCGTACACACGATCTTGTCAGACAATCTGCCCAGCGTGGAGACCTCCCCGGATATGCTCACTGAGGCGCTACGGGTCCTGATCAAGAACGCGGTGGAGGCGATCCAGGAAAAGCACACGGGGGGTGAGTTGCGAATTCGGAGCCGCCTGGGCAAAGGCGGTGACATCGAGATACAGATCTCTGACAGCGGAATCGGCATCAGGCCCAAGGACCTGAGCCGGATATTCGAGATGCGCTGGTCCACCAAGGAGGCAGGCATGGGCTTCGGCCTCTTCTGGACCAAGGAGTACATCGAAGGACTTGGAGGCAGCATTCAGGTAGAAAGCGTCTGGCAGGAAGGAACGACTTTCAAGCTCCTCATCCCCCCTTTCTCCCCTGGTGTGGAAGCATCCGCGCAGCCGGACGTGCCATAGTCCCAGCGCGCGCCCCAATGCCCCACGCTTGGGCGTCACCACCTCCGCACAACGACACGACACCCAGGACACGGGCAGACCAGGCCGAGGTTTGCCGCCCGGATACCGTTCGAGTATAATAGCTCGGCCCGCTGAATCACATTGCGGATTCCGACGGCTCCGGCCCCCCAGAACGCACGACAGCCCAACAGATCAGGCCTTATGGGATGGAGTTCCCGGAGATGATCTACGGAGAAAGGCCATGAGTCCAGCGCGCAACAACTTGAGGCACGGCTCCTCCAGGCTCAGCGCCAGGTTGATGCTGCTCTTCCTGCTGCTGTCAATCGTCCCCCTGGTCGTCGTAGGCTATCTGGCTTTCGACAACAGCCGCCGCACCATAGAGCAAGACACGGTCAACCGCCTGCTCTCGATCACGATCCTCAAGGAAGGGGAGATGAACCGTTGGATTGGCGACAAAGAGCAGAGCGTGCGCGAACTGGCCGAGCGCCGCGTCGTCCAAGAACACACTGCTGTATTGAACGCCTACGAACCTGTCACCCCAGAACATGTGGTGGCCCGCATCGCCATCCGCGAGGAGCATCTCCACCCCGCGCTTGAAGAGGAGGCCTTCCTGGAGCTTTCGCTGCTCCGGCCCGGCGACGGCCTGATCCTCGCCTCCACGGAGGAGACGCATGAGGGGCAGCACAGAGAAGACGAATCCTACTTCGTCGAAGGGAAAGATCGCACCTACGTCCAGAACGTCCACTACTCGCCGACGCTGGGCGAGGCGGCTATGACCATCAGCACACCGGTCCATGATAGCGACGGCGACCTGATCGCCGTGCTGGCAGGGCGAGTGGATCTGGCCGAGCTCTCGAAGATCATGACGCAGGGCAGCGGGCTGAGCGAGAGCGAGCACACCTACATGGTCAACGAGTCCGGCTTCCTCGTCACAGAAGCTCGCTTCGAGTCGGGCGGCACCCCGGAGGAAGCAATCCGCACCGAGGGTGTGGCGGACTGCCTGGCGCGCAAACCCTTCGACACGGCTCAGGACGGCGGGGATGACGCGGCATCGGAGGGACAACATCCGTACGGCGTCGGCATGTATGCCGACTACCGCGGTGTGCCCGTCATCGGTGTCTATCGCTGGATACCGGAGTGGGAACTGTGTATCCTGACCGAGGTGAATCAGTCCGAGGCTTTCGCGCCCATCGCCGAGCTGCGCGCTACGATCACGGGGATCGGCGCCGTCGTGGCGCTCATCGTGGCTGTAATGGCGGTATGGTTCGCCCGCACGATCACAGAACCGGTGCACCAACTGGTCAAAGGTGCCGAGGAGATCGGCAAAGGCAACCTGCAGCATCGAATGAAAACAGGGAGCAGAGACGAGATCGGTCAACTCGCCCGCGCCTTCAACCGGATGGCACAACGCTTGCACGCAACCACGGCGTCGCGCGACGAGTTGAACCAAGAGATCGTTGAGCGCACCCGAGCTCAGGAAACCCTCAGGAGATCCGAACGCGAGAAAGCCGCCATCCTCGACAGCCTGTCGGATCTCGTGATATACCACGACACCGAGATGAACATCCTGTGGGCCAATCGTGCTGCGAGCGAGTCGGCTGGCCTGACCTATGAGCAGTTGAAGGGTGGGCATTGCTACGAGATATGGCATCAGCGCAGCAGTACCTGCGTGGGTTGTCCGGTGGTGAAGGCCCGTGAGACAGGTCGCCCCCAAGAAGCGGAGATACGTACCCCTGACGGTCGATCGTGGTCGGTGCGCGGCTATCCCGTTGTCGACACAGAGGGCGTTATTGAGGGCATCGTCGAGACCACCCAGGACATCACAGAACGCAGGCAAACACAGGATGCACTGCGCCGCCGCGCCAGGGAGATGGAGATGCTCCAGGCAACCGTGCTGGACATCACAGGGCCACACGCCCTGCCCACGCTGCTCCAAACCATCGTCGAGCGGGCCGCACACCTGCTGGATGCCCCGGCGGGTGGGCTGTACCTGTGCGATCCGGAGCAGCAACAGGTACGCTGCGTAGTGAGCTACAACACGCCCCGAGACTACACCGAGGTCACGCTCAAGTACGGCGAGGGGGCGGCCGGCACAGTGGCACAGACCGGGGAGCCACTGATCATCGACGATTACCGTGTGTGGAGCAAGCGAGCAGGCGTCCACGAGGACGAACAGCCGTTCACCGCCGTGCTCAGCGTCCCGATGATATGGCAGGGTCATGTCACGGGCGTGATCCACGTGCTGGAAGAAGGGGAGCGCAGGCACTTCATTCAGGCTGACCTGGAGCTACTGACCCTGTTCGCCAACCACGCGGTTATCGCCGTCGAGAATGCCCGGTTGTACGAGCAGGCCCAGGCAGAGATCGCCCAACGCAAGCGGGCCGAAGAGAACATCGCTCGTACTTCTGAAGCGCTGCGCCGACGTACAGCCCAACTGGAGGCACTGCGGCAAGTGAGCCTGGAACTCACCGCCCAGTTGGATCTGGATGCACTGCTCCAATCGATCATCATCCACGCCACGGAACTACTGGACGGAACCGGTAGCGGCATCGCGCTGCACCGGCCAGAGGGCGATCTCCTGGAGGCCGTCGTATCCGTCGGCGACACGTCCGTGCCTATCGGCACCACTTTCCGGCGGGGCGAGGGACTCGCGGGCAAGATCTTGGAGACCGGCGATTCGCTAGCGGTAGACGACTACCGGCGCTGGGAAGGGCGGATGCTTACCTACGAAGGGCCGCCGATCACCGCCGTGGCGGGCGTGCCGATCCGCTGGGGACCCGCGGGTTCCGGGGGAGAGCTCCTGGGCGTCTTGATCATCCAGGATGACGCACCACGCACCTTCTCCGCCTCCGATGTCGAACGGCTGCGCCTGCTCGCCACTCAGGCGGCCATCGCCATCCGCAACGCGCGACTGTTCGAGGAAACGGAGGAGCACGTCGCCGAGCTGGAAGCCCTCCAGCGCACCAGCCTGGAACTGGCATCCTCGCTAGACCCGTCCTCAGTGCTGAATACCGTTGTCGAGAGCGCGCTTACGCTGATGGAGGCCGACGACTGCCACATCTACCTGTATGATGAGAGCACCGACACGTTTACCTTCGGCGCCGCCCTGTGGGAGGATGGGTCCCACGAGCCCGCCGTACAATCGCCGCGCCCTGACGGTCTCACCGCCACGGTGGTCCGGGAGGGCCGGCCCGTGATCATCAGCGATGCCCAACACCACCCGCTCTACACCACGCCTGAGGCACAGCCTTGGGGCCTGCGCTCCATCTTCGGCTTCCCTCTCAAGCGAGCCAATCGGGCACTGGGCGTGCTCACAGTTGCGTTTCTCAAGCCACACGCCCTCCGCCCTGGGGAACTGCGGGCGCTCGGCGTGCTGGCCGACCAGGCTGCCATCGCCATCGAGAACGCGCGGCTGTACGAAGAAGCGCTGCAGGACGCACAAACCCGGGCTGTGCTGCTGCGGGAGGTCAACCATCGCGTCAAGAACAACCTGACTGCCATCATCGGCCTGATCTACGCCGCCCGTGCCCGTCCCGGCGTGGACGACCAGGCCGCGCACCAGACCGCGATGAACGAACTGATCGGCCAGGTACGCGGCCTGGCAACGGCACACAGTATGCTCTCTGATGCTGAGTGGACACCGGTGCTCTTGGGCGACCTGGCTCTACAGATCATCAACAACGTCCTGCGGGCGCTTCCGAGCGGCAAGTGGATGACAATGCACGTCCCCCCCTCACCGGTCCGCGTGACGCCCGATGAGGCGCACAACCTGGCGTTGGTGATCAACGAACTGGCGACGAACGCCACGAAATACGCACTGGGAGAGCGCCCCGCCGCACACATCGTCTTCCGCAGCGCATTCGAGGACGGGATGGTGCACTGCGAGTTTCGGGATGATGGGCCCGGCTACCCAGACGACGTATTGGATGCCCAACGCCACACGTCGGGGCTAGACCTGATAGGAAACATCCTGCGCGACAGCCTCAATGGCACGCTATCGCTGCACAACGACGAGGGGGCAGTGGCTAGCATTCAGTTCGAAGCGCAGATCGGAAAGGGAGAAGGGAACAGCGAATGAAGGATCAACAAGCTGTCCGGGTGCTCATCGCCGAGGATGACTATCTGGTCGGTGAGACGATCAAAGAGATGCTAACACAGGTTGGTTACACAGTCGTCGGCAAGGCCGCCGACGGCCTGGAAGCCATCGAGATGACGCAGGTCCTTCAGCCCGACGTGATCATCATGGACATAGAGATGCCTGGTGTCGATGGGATTGAGGCCACACGCCGAATCTATGACGCCTGCCCCACGCCTGTGGTGATGCTGACAGCCTATCAAAGAGAGGAGTTGGTTGCAAAGGCTGGCGCTGCAGGTGCGGGCGCCTACCTGGTCAAGCCACCCGATCCAAGGGAACTGAAGCGGACCATCATGATCGCCATGGCGCGCTTCGACGACATGATGGCCCTGCGACAGAGCAAGCGCCGCCTGGAGGGAACCCTGGCCGAACTGGAGGCCACACAGCAGCAAGTGATACAACAGGAGCGACTGGCAGCCGTGGGCCAACTGGCGGCCGGCGTCGCTCACCAGTTCAACAACATCATGACGTCCATCATCCTCTGCGCTGATATGATGCTCAAGAACTCCAGGTTGTCACGCACCGACCGGGAACAAGTCACCACCATCTACGAACAAGGGCGCCACGCGGCATCCCTCACCCAGCAAATCCTGGACTTCAGCCGCAGGGCCATGCTGCGAAGGCAGGAGTTGAGCCTGTTCCCATTCCTGCAAGAGCTAAGCAGGCAACTCCAGCAGACCTTGCGAGATAGCATTCACGTTCACCTGACGTATGACGGCGCGGACATTGACTCCGACCGTCTGCCCCCGACTGTCTACGGTCGACACCGTCCACGGTCGACGTCGGCTGCGTCCACGGAAGCTATGGGCAACCTCGCTGAGACGATCAGCGTAAATGCCGATCCGGCCCGTCTGAAGCAGGCGATCCTGAACCTGGCGCAGAACGCGCAGGACGCCATGCCCGAGGGAGGACATCTCTCCCTCGATCTATCTCGCCTCTGGCTCGAACCCGGGGAAACACCACCCATGCCCGAGATCGAAGCAGGGGACTGGGTGTGCCTGAAAGTGACCGACACCGGTACAGGTATACCTCCCGACGTCCTCCCCCATATCTTCGAGCCATTCTTCACCACCCGAGCACCGATGGCCAGCGGCCTGGGTTTGCCCCAGGCCTACGGTGTCGTGAGGCAGCACGGAGGCCATATGGACGTGCACACGGAGGTAGACGTAGGCACGAGCTTCAGCATATACTTGCCCACCCTACCCGTACCTCAGCCGCCCCTCACATCCCCCAAGCGCACCCCCATGCCCGAAGGAAACGGGGAAACCGTGTTGGTGATAGAGGACAACGCGGTCACGCGCAAGGCGTTTGCCGACAGCCTGGAGATGCTTCGATACCGCGTCCTTGCATCATCCGATGGCCAGGAAGCATTGGCTCTCCTCAGGCAGCACCGCGGCGGCTCCGGGACGGATACAGAACCCGGCACCGCGCCGACAGACAGGATCCAACTGATACTGTGCGGCATGGCGCGCCAAGCGCCAGAACAAGTCGCACTATGCCGGGCGTTCAGGCGGCTTGATGCAGGCGTACGGGTGGTTGTGTTGACTGACCACCCCCTGGATGACATGGTTGGCAAGCAACTGAGGTTGGCAGGCGTGGTCGGATGGTTACAAAAACCGGTCAGCCTGGAGCAACTGGCTCAGACCGTGGCACAGGCATTGTGCACCCAACCGGCACCAGATTGAAGGCCATAGCTGTCGCTTGAAGGACCAGTTAACCAGGTTTGTGGACAACCTGGTTTCTTCCTTCAGGGAACATTCGGCGTTTGTCTGGCGTCTGAAACATATCAGACCCAATTCGACAGCAATAGATTAGAGTGCGGTAAAAGTCAAACCCGAATTCAGGGTGGGAAACGAACCTTAGCAACTGAAACAGAGACGCACCTAGCCAGGCCTGCCCATGTCGATTTTTCGGAGAATGGGGGCTGTAGAAA
>Ga0180432_10000388_pt1 | contig 71461 bp, 46 predicted proteins | sample SS_ome_10_FD_132414 | JGI IMG/M metagenome (GOLD analysis project Ga0180432, IMG submission 132414) | Hypersaline lake sediment archaeal communities from the Salton Sea, California, USA - SS_1_MS_2 metaG | ecosystem: Environmental > Aquatic > Non-marine Saline and Alkaline > Hypersaline >...
AAACCACAACACCGCCGCCAAGATCAGCCATCGAAGATCAACCCTTCAGACGCTGCGAAGGCACGGCATCGACATCGCCACGATCCGAACTTGCGTGGGAAGCAACTTTGCGCTGTAGTGTTAAGCTAAGGCGTCCCGGCGTCCAAATCGGCTGCGAAATCCAATCGTCGATCTATGTCAACGTGCCGCGGGCCGACACTCAACGACTGCACCGCCCTTCTGGGCCGGGTTGCATCGCGAAATACGTTCGCCTCCTATGACGAACCGCATGGGTACCGCCAGTTTGGATTTCGCACACGGAGCAGTCTTCGGTCGGCCGTCTTGATTGAGTCTACTCAGAACGGTCCAAGCTTGCCAGGGCTACTCGCAGAATCGAAAGGCGTAGAGGTCCGCGTCGGCCATCGCGAACCGCAGTTGGACCGTCGTGCCCGCAAGACGGCCCAGGTCTGCGCCTGCCTTCCAACGGACTTCCCTATCAACATCGTCACCGCAGATGTCCGCACAGGCCGTCAGTGTGAACGGCGCGATCGGCTTGCCCTGCAAATCCTGGACTTCGACACGGAACGACCCGACGGCCGACGTCGAGAAGTTGACCCGCAGTGACCTGCCGGCAAACCGGAGCGGCCGGGTGATCAGCTCCCCACCCGCATAGGGTGCCCTCACGGACACGAACCCGTCCGGCCGGAGGGTCAGCCGCCGAATGTGAACCGTGTCGCCCCGCCAGTTCTCCATGGCGTACATCGACAGCTCGCAGGGCCCGGTCTGTAGGATGCCGCGCTCCATGTAGAGTGACCGTTCGTGCCAATTGAGCGGGTCTGGACCCGGCCGGACGAACGCCTCCATGAACGTGCGGCTGAAATGCACGCCGTCGCGGCTGCTGAGCAGGACGATGTCATTGACGCCCTTGCCGTACTTCCACCCCGGCGTGGGCTCGCGGGCGTCGGCGAATCGCGACGGAAACATCAGGTACAGACCCCGCGCCCGCATGTAGGGAACGGTCGCGTTCGTATAGAAGTGCTCGATCGGATGCCCCCCGGTCGTGATCGGCTCCAGCGGGGTCCAGGTGCGGAAATCCTTGGAGGTCGCCCGTCGTACCCATCGCACGCCCTTCTTGAACCGCGACGCCATGCCGCGCCCCAGCTTGCCGTCGCGACGAACGCCGCGCGTGTAGGCGACGTATTGCCCGGCCCACGGGTCCCAAAACGCGATGTTGTGCGAGTCGAACGGGGGCTCGGTCAGGATCGGTTCGTCGCGCATCAGCTTCCAGTGAATCCCGTCGGGCGAGACCATGCCCAGCAGCGTCTTTCCCGACTTACCCATGGACGCAATGACGGCCTTGTAGCGCTCCTCGGGCGAAGCGACCGGGTTGCCGTCCTTGAAGGGAGCCATGTTCTTCATGTCCGACCGGCACCAGACCAGGTTGTTCTGCTTCGAACCGGCGAACTCGATGATGCCGAGCTTGGGCTTGGTCCAGTGGATCCCATCTTGGCTTTCCGCGTAGGCCGTGCCCGTCAGGCGAGGCTGGTCGAACGGTTGGGCATCGCAGCGGTACCACGCCCGGAACCGATCGCCGTCCCGGAACGTCACCATGTAGGAGACGCCGTACTTCTCCCACGGGTGGTCGTTGGCGATGGCGACCTGGCGACGCGTCGGCGCGTGTAGCACCAACCGCACACCGCGCTTCTCGGCGATCAGCGATTCATCCACGAACAGCTGGCGATTGGAGCCAACGTCGACGGGCGGGTCAGCCGCTCGAACGGCAGGACACTGCGCCAAACACAACGCCAACACGATCGACACCTGCACTTGGGTTCTCATTGCGACACCTCGTCAGGAATGACCGCCGGCCTAATCGATCGATCACCTCGCGACATGGCGGTGGAAGAACACCATGACCTTGGACAACGCCGAGATGACGACCTCGATCGTATGACCGCCGGGGACGACCTCGAACTCGTGGTCGATCTGCAAAGACGCGAGCTTCCTGGCGAATGCCTCGTTCATCTTGCGGTCGAAGGCATCCGCGGCGGTCAGCAGAAACACCCGCTTGCCTCGAAACGCGGCAATCCGCTTGATGGGATTGAGCCGCTCCCACACATCGGCCTTGCCGAGAACGGCTGGCACAGAATGATTGGATTCGGGGGGATAGGCCGGAGTGGGGAAGTCCAGCAGCGCCACGATGCCCGCCCACGCACCGAACCGGTCCGGATGATCGGCCAGGGCATTGGCCGACCCGAACCCACCCATGCTCCAACCGCCGATCCCGCGACGACGCGGATCCGACGAGACGTTCAGATGCCGGTCGACCGTGCGAATCAGCTCATGCAGGTGCGACGCGTACCGGCTGTCAGGCTTGGCCGGGCTGTCGACCCACCACGAGTTGCCGCCATTGGGCAGCAGCAGGACACAGGGCGAGAGACGAAGGATGGACCGGGCCTCGGGGATGTCCAGGAGCGTTCGGTGGTTGCGCCCGGCGCCGTGCAGGAACACGATCAACGGGTACGGCGGAGCGCGATCTGGGCGATACCCATCGGGCAAGTGGAGGGCAAAGCGCTCGGTTCGGCCCAGCGCATCGGATCTGATCCGGCACTCGAAGAACCCATCGCCCAACGAGGTCGTTTCCACACCAGCCTGCCGGAGGGCGGCTAGCGGATCGACAGGCGATCTGACAGAAGCCCCCGCGGATGTCGGCCGGGTCGATGACTTGCGCCGGTACCGAATCGTCGCGAGTCGGATGTCGTTGCTGCGCTTTCGGGTCTTCGGGTCGACGAAGCCCTTCGTGCCGAAGACCATCAAGATCTCGCCGGGCGCCACTTCGCAGATTGACGTGTAGCCCGAATAAGGGGTGGCGTCGACGACGGTGTGATCGGTCCAGGTCCGCCCGAGGTCCGTGCTGAACATGATATTCGCGCCGGGCCGACCGTAGCTGGCGGCCAGCATCCCGTCGGACAGGACGATCAGGTCCGGGAACGCGCCGGCGGCGCCGGTCCGCTTTGGCGGAGACCACGTCTTGCCCCCGTCGGTGCTGACGGATTGCATGACGGGGTTGTCCTGGCAGTTGCGGTCGCGCATGCTGCCCGTCCGCATCACGGCCATGAGGTGGCCGTTGGGCAACGCCTTCAACGATCCCTCGTTGTAGCCCTCACTGCCGATGTGAGCGTAGCCGATCGTGGTGACGTACCGCCAGGTTGCGCCGCCGTCCGAGGACGTACAGACGTACGTTCGCGAGTAGGGCCTGCGCGGGCTGTGCGGACAGGGCACGTCATCGCCCTTGAACCATCCGGCCATCAGGGCAACGAGACTGCCGTCAGGACGTTCGACGATCGACCGCATGTACAAGGGGCCGGGATGGAACGCGTGACCGTGAGCGGGCTTGGCCTGCGGCACGTGGAACTCGGTTTGGAGCGGCCCACGGACGGTCGGGCCGTTGTCGAGCGACTCGAACCGCTGGCCGACGTACCACCCGGGCCGCCCTTCGATCGGGCGCGTCTTGTAGGCCATGCCGAGGACACGTCCGCTGCGGAGTTGCGTCGCACCCACGCCGATCGTGCCAGTCTTGCGGATCTGCCACGTCTTCCCGTTGTCGGTGCTGTACCGATCGCAGTACAGCAGCGTCCCGTCTGACGTGCGCGCCATCCGTTCGGCATGCGTTCCATCGCACATCCGCCACGAGGCCGATACGCTGACGTCCCGCCGATCGTCCGGTGACCGCACCTTCATCGCGAGATTCCGCACGTCGGACGGGCTGACACTGCTGAACCGTGGCGTGATCTCGAGATGATAGAGTCCGGGTCGCCAGCCGGTCGTGTCGAGGCGGAGCGCCAGGGCGCCGCGATTCGGGTCCTTGTCGTTCGGGCCGTTGTCTCTGACCAAATCCGCACCCGCGTCGGCCAGATACCCCATCCGCTTCTTGGCGTCGAACGTGAACCCAGGCGGCACGTGCTCTCGGGCGACATAGAACGGCTGGCGGATCTCGACAGCGTCCAAGTCGTCCGCCGAGGCCTGGATCCGCAAGACGCAGGCTTGCCCAGCGTCGACAACCCGCGGCGCAAGCTCACAGAGCTTCAGGTAGGTCTGGTCCGGGCGACCCAGGTCGTGGAGCTGCACATGGTCTGCCGCCACCACAACGGCGAACCGCCGTTCGTCGACAACGTGGGGCCCGGCGCTGGGGCGATTGTGGGCGAAGACCGAAAGGTCGTGTCGCCCCGGCCGCCAACCCGCCGTGCTGATCCGGATCCGGAAGGCACGGTCCTTCGAATCGAGATCGTGTGAACCGTTGTCCTTCAAGTGCACCTGCCCGTTCTCTGCGATGTAGGCCAGGCGGCGGGACTTGTTGTAGTACGCAAAGCCCCGCGGGGCGTGTTGTTTGGCCACGGGCTTCGAGGTCCGCAGCACGTAGCTGACGACGGGGACATCGCGAGCAACCACCTTGACGGACAGCTCGAACGACCCGCCGGGCTCGAGCCGCGTCGGCGTGAGCGAGAATTCCTCGATGCTGATCTGCCCAGCACACGCCGCAGCGGCGGAGAGGAAACAGACGAGCAGGCCCGGTGCCAACAAACGGCCGCGTCCGGTGTTCGGATTCATCTCAGATGCACCCCAAATCGCCATGGATACTGTTGGTTAACACGTCGCGCCGCGCCGCGGCCCACGTCCCGATCACAACGGCGCCCGGTAGTGCTGCAGTTCGGCCCACGGGAACGATCGTTCGCCGCTGCCCCCTTGGCCGAAGTGCCGCCACAAGACCGACAGCGTCCCGCACACCGCCAGGGCCCGATGGGGACTGTCCAGCAGCTGGGCGCGACGCTGAGCGTCGGCCAGAACAGCCTCCAGGAATTCACCGATCCGCTCCAGGCAACCGTCGACGTCCACCGATCGTACGTCGGCCAACGGCGCCAGTCGATGGACCAGAAACGCCGCGTCCATCTCCATGTATCCGGGCAGGTCGGATGCCGTCATCCCGCCCCAGTCGTTCTGGAACGCGAGCGCCGTCTGCACGATCCGGTCGGCCCGCGGAACCGATCCGCCCAGCACCAGGCGCATCGTCGTCAGGAGAAAGGCTCGGCTGAGGGACCTGGATTCCGGCGCGCCGAACGGGAATCCCGTTTGGTCGTCCTGTCGAGCGTCGTACCAATCACAGAACGCCGCCCGCCATTCCGCGCTCGGCGGCTGCGATGCGCCCGCGATGACGGCAAGCATGAACCGATGGTGCGAGGTCGTCGGGTCGTAGGCGTCGCACCATTCGCCGAATCCGTCCGCCGCCAGCAACGGTGAGAGGCACGCCAGTCGATGCGCCGGCTGCCGGCCCAGCATGCTCAGCGCGCCCACGCATTGCCACGTCGCGTGCTCGTCCACGTGATCGGTGCCAGGCGGGTAGCGGAACAGGCCGGTGTCGGCCTCCTGATCGCGGTTGATCCGGGCCGACCAGGCGTCTCGCTGGGCTTCCGTCAGGTCGAGATCACCGAGGAGGTGCTTGATCCAGACCAGATCGGTGACCGGCATCAGGTGCGACGTCTCGCGTCCGGGCAACGTGACATCGCCAAACGGCCGCGACGCGTCCAGCATGGGGTTGTAGTGGTCGAGGAAGACGGTCCGTGCCCGGTCGATGTCAATCATGCCGAAGACACCTCCTGCTGCACGTTAAGCCGGGAGCGTCGTTTCCGCAACGGGTTGTCCGACCCATCCCGGAGGCTCTCACTGTCAGCCCCGCACGACGGGTGGTACCATCCCCCCAACGAGGCAAGACCATAGAGAGACTGGTGGGACCATGGCAATCGACAAAGGCATTCGGCGACTGGAAGAGACGATCCGCCGGCCAGCATGCAGCGGCGACAACTGACACATGACCTGGGCCGACGACGACAGGCAATCCATCGCGATGTGTGACGCACACGGGTGGCTGGACATACCGGGCCACACTGGACGGCTGCTCAACGCGCGGGTCTACGCCCTCTTCGGAAGCCCCCAAGACGCGGCCTTCGAACACCTGCCCGGCTATCCCGATCTGTGCGTCGAACCGATCTTGTCCCATTCCCTTGAGGGCCGCCTTGCCAGATACCACTCAGATGCGCGGAATCCGTGCAAGGCGCTGGAAGTGTCTGTCCCGGGTCAGCAGCGTCAGGTCGTGCTGCACGGCCAGCGCCGCGACCCAGAGATCATTCGTCGGAATGGGCGTCCCGGCGTGGCGGAGTTCGGCAAAGAGCTCCGCGTAGAAGTGTGTTGTGGCCTCGTCGGCGAACAGCACCGTGACGCGAGGCGACTGGAGGAAGCGACCGAGCATTCGCTCATTGTTCGGCGACCGTCGACCGCACCGAAAACCGGCCCTCAACTCCGCGAGTACAACGAAGGGCAGGGCGATTTCACTCGCCCGGCGCAGCGGCTCGACGGCGTCCTTGATTCCCTTGCAGAAGTCGACGTAGCGATTGGCGTCCAGGGCAAGTCTTAGCGCCATAGCTTGCGGTCCACAACGTCCTGTCGCTTCAGCGACGCCTCGAAGGCTGCGTCCTCCTCCCAGGTCCCTATCAGATCGTCCAGATCGTCAAACGCAGGCTCCTGTGCTTCGAGGCCGGCCCCTCGGCGCAGGGCTTCCAGGGCCACTTGGTTGAGGCTCCTGTTCCGCCGCCTCGCCCGTTCACGGAGGACACGGTCCACCACCGACGGTACTGAACGGATGGTATACTGTTTCTTTGTGTCGCGCTTCATGCCTACATAGTATAGATGCACTCGAGGCAAGTCAAGTAGGCAGACCTTACCCGCGGCAATCCGCGGCAAACGAGCATCCGGCGAGCCAGCTTCCAGGGGCTCTCGACGGTCAACAGGATCCGGGTATGATGCGCCTGCCGACCCCTGCGGCGGCAAGTGGGAGATGGCTTGACGAACGTACGCTACCTATCCGTGTCGGACGTCATCAACGTCGGGCTGTCGTTCGACATCGTGGCAAACTGCGAGGAGCCGTTCTACTCGTCCCTGGGGTTCTCGCACAACAAGGGCCACCTGCCCTACTGCATCGACGAGAGGCCCTACGTGAGATAGGCCCGACCGCTTGCGCTACAAACGAGTCGACAGGAAAGAGGATGGTCGACGCCGTACGACAGGTTGACGGAATCCTGGCCTCCGCGCCCGACTACTGGGATGCCGCCGGACGAGGGCTGGACCCGGTAGACAACATCAACGGTCTGCTCCCCGCTTGCAGGGCGCTGCCCGAGTGCCCAAAGGCTGGCGAGCTGATTACGCTCGGTCGAGCTGGCAGTGACCGCTTGCTGGAGATTGTGTGCACTGAGACAATCGACAATGCGCGCTTCAGGAACGCCCTCTATCTGCTGATGTACTTCGACAGCCTGTTTGCCTACCGCACTGCGAAAGAGATCCACAAGGCGGCGAGCGACGCACAGCGCCGCTGGCTGGAGGCAGCCTGTCGGAAGATCCTCATCCGCTGCGTGGAATACCCCGAGACGGGGAACGAATCCCTTACCAGAGAGATCCCAAGGAACACCCGCCGAGATCGCCTGGCCACCACCCAGATGGTTGTCGGCCTCGCCAAGACACTGTTGGGCACCGGCCAGCGGACCGTGAACGTGAGGGACATGGCCGTCGCAGACGGGATCACGTCCCTGGACGTGGCCGTGACAGCCGCGGGGCAAGGCGTGCCCATCTCAATCACCGCTACGGATGTGCAGCTCTACCTGCATTTTGTGGAAATCCACGGGCATCGGGCCGTCTTCACCAGCGATGGTGTGGCACACCAATACGAAATCCAGGGGCACCTGTTCAAGACAGAAGACCGAGGCGCTTCATCCCGTCATAGAAGCGCTATGGACGCACTTGACGCGATGTTCACTCGAGGCAGGAGCGAGCGGATCACCATGGTGGCGCCGGAGGTAGAACGGGCCGCGGAATCCCGGCGCTACGACATGTCGTTCAAAGAGGAAGACGCCCTTGACCCGCATCCTGACATCGCCGAGGCGGACATCATCCGCGTTGCCAACCTCCTTGTGGAAAGAACGGTCGATCACCGGGGCTACTTCGGTCGAGAGGACATCATCCGGATGGTCGGACAGATCGGCCTTCATGCGAAAAACGGCGCTCACCTTCTGCTGGACAACTTCCGGCAGAAGATCGAGCGCGTTGGGCACTGGCGGAAGGATGCCTCCTCGAGTAGATGGACTCGCGTGGACACGGGTCCGCAAATCGCGCCAGCGCTGGAGGGGGTGGCCGACATCGACATCCCAAGGCGAAGTCGGGAGTAGCGCTGGGGGCTCATGCACCTACCGATAGAAGACGCCGCCAACGACCTCACCGTGAGTACCTTGCGTCGGACGGACGACGCACGACGGCGCTCCAGAGCTCTGGAAGCCCTTCGGAAGCCGCCGTATCATAGTCATATGCGTGCAACACGAAAGAAACGCCCTGTAGACGTCGATCCATGGCGCGCAGAGAGGCCCGAGCCGTGATTGCCGCCCTGCCGCTGTCATTTGAGCGGCCCGAGTGGCTGTGGTTGCTGCTGATCGTCCCCCTCGTGGTCGCAGGTCCCCTGATCGTCCGGTCGCTGGCGGCGTTTTCGACCGGGCGGCGGTGGCTGGTGTTGCTGACCCGCGCGGCGCTGCTGGTGGCGCTGATCCTGGCGATGGCCGGCGCTCAGCGGGAACGTGAATGCAAGGATCTGGCCGTCGTCTATCTGCTCGACCGGTCCCACAGCGTCCCGCAGGCGCTCCAGTCGCGGCAGATGCCCTTCGTCCGCCAGGCCAGCTTTGCGGGCAGACGGCGGCCCGACGACACGGTCGCCATCATCAGCTTCGAGGGCCAGAGCAACATCGAGCAACTGCCGACGCGCGGCGTGCTCATCGACCGCGTCACGCCGCCCGTCGAACCTGACCGCACCGATCTGTCCCAGGCGATTCAACTGGCCCTGGCGACGCTGCCCGAAGAAACGGCCAAGCGGATCGTCGTGTTGAGCGACGGCAACGAGAACGCCGGTGACGCCGCCAAGGCGGCAGCCGAAGTGGCGTCCATCGGAGTGGGCATCGACGTCGTTCCATTGGAGCACCAACACGCTGATGACGTCATGGTCGACCAATTGGTCGCCCCGGCCCAGGCGAGCCCTGGCCAACGCGTGACGCTCCGCCTGATCCTGCGATCAAAGCGTCCCGCCACGGGCAGTGTTATTCTGTACTGCAACGATCGACGGGTGAACTCGCTGCCCGTCAAGCTCAAGGCCGGCATCAACCCCTTCTCCTGTGAGGTCCCTGTCACCGAGCCGGGCATTCACGCGTTCGAGGCCCGTTTCGAACCGGACGATCCGACCCAAGACAACGTGGCCCAGAACAACGTGGGGCGGGCCCTCACGTTCGTTGACGTGGACGGCAAGGTCTTGCTGCTCACGACGGACGTGAGCGGGGACGCCGTGATGGCGTCGGCCTTGAGAGGCGAGCAGATCGACGTCGAAATCGCGAACCTGGCGGATGCGCCCGAAGATGTCCTCGACTTGCTGGACTACGACGCGGTCATTCTGTCGAACGTCCCGGCGGACCGCTTCACGGAGCCGCAGAAGGAGAGCCTGGCCGCGTACGTTCGGAACCTCGGCGGCGGGTTGATCATGACGGGAGGAGACGAGAGCTTCGGGGCCGGGGCATGGCTCGGCTCTGCCGTCGAGGACGTCATGCCGGTGAGGTTCGACGTCAAACACCGCAAACAGATCCTCAGCAATGCGCTGATCCTGGTCATCGACAAGTCCGGCTCGATGGCCGGGCAGAAGATCGAGCTGGCCAAGGAAGCAGCCAAGGCCGCCGTCAGGGCGTTGGGGTCCCTGGACAAAGTAGGAGTCGTGGCCTTCGACGGCGCACCGTATTGGGTCTCGCGGATTCGCCCGGTCGGCGATCGTCGGGTCCTGATCGATCGCATCGACAACCTGGGGTCCGGAGGCGGGACGCACATGGGCCCGGCGCTCGACGAGGCCGGCGCCGCACTCAAGGGGACGTCGGCCAACCTCAAGCACGTGATTGCGTTGACGGACGGGCGGTCTCAGCCGAGCGACTTCCGCAAGATCGTACGCGCCATGGCGAGTTCGAGCATCACGGTCTCGACGGTTGCCGTGGGCTCCGGCGCCGATCGTGAGCTGCTCGAGCAGATCGCCAAGTGGGGGAAGGGCCGACACTACTTCACGGACAACCCCAAGCGGATCCCGCAGATCTTCATCAAGGAGACCAAGCTCCTCCTGCGCTCTCTCATCCGCGAGACCCCCGACGGCTTCAGGCCGCGATTGAGCGCGCATCTGCCCGAGATCACCGCCGGCCTCGCCGGGACCGAACTGCCGCTCCTGTACGGACACGTGCTGACCACGCCGCGGAGGGCATCGGACGCCTTCAGCCAGGTCCTGATGATGACGGACAAAGAAGACCCCCTCCTGGCCGTTCGGCAGTGCGAGTTGGGCAAGACGGTGGCGTTCACGAGCGGCGGGTGGACTCGCTGGGGTCGGCAGTGGGCCCGATGGCCCAAGTTCGGCAAGTTCTGGGCTCAGACGACGCGCTGGTCAATGCGTCAGGGACGGGCATCTGATTTCGAGGTCTCTGCGCGGCTGGTGGGCCGCGATGGACGCATCTTGGTGGAGGCCCTAGACCGAGACGCCTCCTTCCTCAACGGTCTGGAGATCGCCGGCGATGTCCTGACACCGGGCCTCAATGCCTTGCCCGTTCGCCTGCACCAGACCGGGCCCGGCAGGTATGAAGGCAGGTTCCCCATCTCGCAGAACGGTCACTACGTGGTCATGTTGGGCACCCAAACGCGGACGGGTGAGACGGGCCTGATCAAGACCGGGCTGTCACTGTCCTACTCGCCGGAGTACCGCGAGCCGAGAGGCAACGAACACCTCCTCCGGCAGATCGCGGAGCGGACGGGCGGCAAGGTGCTCGACGCCGACGGCGAGCGGGCGGATGTCTTCCGTCGACCGATCCCCTTCTCGGTCACGCGCCGAGCGATCTGGAACTGGCTGCTGGCGTGGTTCGTGCTGCCGCTATTGCTGCTGGACGTGGGCGTTCGGCGCCTGGCATCCGCCGTAGCGATATCGGTGTGCGTCGAGGTCGTGATTCTGGTCTGGCTGCTCGGCGCATACGAGTGGTACGCACATCCGTCGCGCTGTCTGACCGCGCTCCTGTTGGCCGAGGCGGTCGGCTGGGCCATCCGGTGGCGGAGCATTCCGGCCGTCATCGATGCCGTCGCTTCGGAACTGCAAGGCCTCCGGTCCGCGGACGCCGCGGTCGAGTCGGTAGGTCGGCTGAAGAGCCTTCGGGAAACGATCCGCGAGCAGATGGCGGCGAGGAACGCGCCGGCGCCCCAGAAACACGACGGGTCTGCGCACGATACCCCGTCCTGGCCCGATGTAGATCAGACCAGCGACGCGAACGTCGGCAGATTGAGCGAGGCCTTGGGCGGACCGGGAACGCTCGATGACGTCGCCAAGCCCCGACGACGAGCGACTCCGCACCCCCAAGACGAGACCGAATCCGAGCCCCCTCTGTCACGACTGCTGCAGACCAAGGCCCGTCTGCGACGACGGGACAAGGAGGACGGCAAAGGCTAAGCGGGTCGCAGGAATGCTCGGAAAGTTGATACGGTTGACGTCCCCCACAGCTGAAGGCATGGGGCACCCACCATCGGCGCCGAGGATCTGCGGTTCAGCTTTCGGGGCCTTTTGACCGCAAACACGATGCCGGTATGATGCTCGTGACGAACCCCGAGGTTGGCCGTTGGTCGAAGGAGGCATTTCTGGATGAATTCGCGGGAACGCTACCTGGCCACCATGCACTATGGCGATAGGGATCGGATGTACCACTGGGAGATGGGGCCTTACGAGGAGACGATCCGTCGCTGGCAGACCGAAGGACTGCCGGCCGACGTAGACTGGGCGTACCGCAGCGGCTACGACCGCTACGAGGTCGCCCCCATCAATGTGGGCCTCTGTCCGGGCTTCGAGCGCGAGACGCTGGAGGAGACACAGGAATACGAGCTCTATCGCGACGGCGACGGCGTGATCAAGCGACGGCTGAGGAACGTACCCCCGCCGGCCATGCCCCAATACGTCGAGTACCCGCTGGGCGGCAGGGACGGTTGGCCCGGCTTCAAGGAGCGCCTCAATCCGGACAGCCCCGCCCGTTTCCCCCTCCACTGGGAGAGCGTCAAGAAGCAGTACGCCAACCGCGATTTCCCGTTGGGGATATCTTGCGGCAGCCTCTACGGATGGATAAGGAACTGGATGGGCGTCGAAGGGATCAGTCTGGCCGTCTACGACGATCGCGCTTTCCTGGAAGAAGCGGCCACAGACATCGCCGATTGCATTCTCGGCGTCTTGGAGAAGGCGTTGGTGGGGATGGAATACGACTTCGCGCAGTTCTGGGAGGACATGGCCTACAAGACGTCTTCGCTGATCAGCCCCGCGCTGTATCGGGAGATCTTCCTGCCGCAGTATCGTCGGATCACGGAACGGCTGCACCAGGCGGGCATCGATGTGTTGATCCTCGACAGCGACGGTTACGTCGAGGAGCTCATCCCGTGCTGGCTCGACGTGGGCATCAACTTCATCTACCCGATGGAGGTGGCGGCCGGGATGGACGTGGTCGCGCTGCGCAAGAAGTTCGGCAGGGAGTTGCTCATCGGCGGCGGGATGGACAAGCGGATCCTGGCCAGCAACAAGCCCGCCATCAAGAAAATGGTCGACGAGAAGATCCCACTCATGCAGGACGGCGGCTACGTGCCCGGCTGCGATCACGCCATGCCGCCGGACATCCCCTGGGAGAACTACATCTACTACCGACAGTTGTTGTCAGAGGTCGCGGTCTGACGGTGGCGGCCCCATCAGACGGCGTGCCTTGAATGCAAACCGCGTCTTGCGGACAATGTGACGTGGCGTGAGGGGCATCGAACGCGAGCCAAGGGAGGCCGGATCGCTATGAAACAGCAAGAACACAGGGGTGGGATCGACAGAAGGAGCTTCCTGCAGGGCATCGCCGTGGGATCAGCGGCGCCGTTGGCCGCGCTGGCCGCCGCGCAGGGCGGCAAGAGCCGCGTGGCCGTCGCCAAGCGCGCGGAGCTCACGGGCGGCCGAACCGTCGACCGGGACACCATCAAGGAAGCGCTCGGTGCGATCGTCAAGAAGCTCTCCGGCAAGGGCAACGTCGACGAGGCCTGGCGTTCGTTCGTCTCGCCCAAAGAAACGGTGGCGATCAAGTTCAACGGCCTGTTCCCCCGCGCCTCGACCCACCCGCATCTCGTCTGGGCGATCTGCCGTGGACTCGTGGACGCGGGCATGCCCGCCGAGAAGATCATCGTCTTCGACCGGAAGGTAAGCGACTTCAAGACGGCGCGGATCAAGACCTTTTCCGACATGGCGAAGATCCGGTTCGCCGGCTCCGACTCGGGGTGGGGCCCGGAGGTCAAGGCCGGCCCCTTCAAGACACGGATCACGCGGATCCTCACGGACGACGCCGACGCCGTCATCAGCGTGCCCATCCTGAAGCACCACGTCGTCGCAGGCGTCTCGCTCGCGATGAAGAACCACATCGGCTCGGTCCCGAACCCGCGCGACTACCATAAGGGGATCGACGCGATCGCGGAGCTGAACGCCCTGCCGCCGATCGCCAAGAAGACGCGGCTGGCGATCTGTGACGCCATGGTGGGCATGTTCGACAAAGGCCCTCAGTTCAGAGGGGCGCACTGCTGCTGGAACGCCAACAGCCTCCTGGCCTCGACGGACCCGGTCGCCCTCGACGCGGTCGGCGCCGAGATGATCCGCAAGGCCCGCGCCGCCCACAAGGCCGGCCCGATCCGTCCGGCCCCGTCGCACATCGCCCACGCAGCCGAGATCGGCCTGGGCACCGCGGATCTCGAGAAGATCGAGATCGTCGACGTGTAACGAGGGGACCGGCAGAAAGCAGCGATTGTGAGAACAGGCGTCAGGTTCGGTCCTCGCGGGCAGAGGAGCGCATCTGACGCCTCGTGGTTTCTCTGGCGCTCTATCCCGGAAAGCACGAGGCCATGATGTCGTCGATGTGGGCGGTGGCGACGCAGATGGACGTGTCGGCCGCGCCGTAGTAGACCTTGACCTGGCCGTCGTCCTCGACGATGGCGCCGCAAGCGAAGACGACGTTGCCGACGTCGCCGACGCGCTCGTAGGGCTCACGGGGAGATTGTAACGGCGCCAGAGCCCGACCGATGACCTTGCCGGGGTCGGTCTTGCCCAACATCACCGCGCCGGTGCGGTAGATGGGGCCGGCGGACGTCATCTTCACGCCGTGGTAGATCTCCAGCCAGCCGAACTTCGTCAGGATCGGCGGCGCGGAGGCCCCGATCCGATAGCTGTCCCAATACCGCGCCCGCGGCCCAAAGACGAACTCGCTGCGACCCCAGTTGATCAAGTCGGGCGAGTAAGAGATCCACACGCTGCCCACGCCGTTGCCGATCGGGCGGTCCAGGCGGGCGTACAGACCGTTGACCTTCTCGGGAAACAGCACGCCGTCCTTGTTGCCCGGCCCGGAGATCATCGCGATCCGCTCGTAGTGGTGGAAATCCTCGGTCTTGGCCAGGGCGATGCGATGCCCGTATCGGCCGACGGCCGTGTAGAGGATGTAGTACTTCCCGGCCATCGTCGTGAGGCGGGGGTCCTCGATGCCGTGCTCTTCCCAAACGGCCCAGGGCTCATCCTGGGCCGGGGTCATGCAGGGCTCGGGCTCGACCTCGAAGGCGTACCCATCCTGGCTGCGGGCCAGCGAGAAGAACGAGTAGCCCTCCTGGCCTTCGATGCGGATCAGCAGCAGGTACTCCCCGTCCACCTTCACGGGCGTACCGTTGAAGACCGTGTTGCACCGGTAGGGCATGTCTCGCAGCGTGAGGATCGGGTTGCCCTCATAGCGATGCAGCAGGTCTCTTCCCGTATTCGCCGGCATGTTCCAGACTCCCTTTTAGCTATCGCGGCAGACGTCGAGGATGTCGTCCAGCTTGGCCGTTCCCAGACAGATGCAGCTGTCCGACGCGCCGTAGTAGACCTTGACCTGGCCGTCGTCTTCCAGGATGGCTCCACAGGAGAACACGACGTTCGGGACGTCGCCGATCCGCTCATAGGGATCGCGTGGTGAGAGGATCGGGATGTTGGAGCGTGCAATGACCCGGGCCGGCTCGTTGCGGTCCAGCACGGCTGCGCCGAGGCGGACGAGCGGCCCGGCGCTGGTGTGCTTCTCACCGTAGTAGATCAGGAGCCAGCCCTCGTCGATCTCGATCGGCGGTGCGGCGGTCCCAATGCGGGTGGCGTCCCAGTATCCGCCGCGCGGCGTCATCACGACCGTCGCGCCGCCCCAGTACAGCAGGTCCTCCGAATAGGCCAGCCAGATGCTCTCACCGGCGTCCGGGCGTTTCAGGAGCGCGTACTTGCCGCCGATCTTCCTGGGAAACAGCGCGCCGCTCTTGACGTCCACCTGCGAGGCGTAGGCGATCCGCTCCACCGAGCGGAAGTCGTTGGTTCTGGCCAGGCCGATACGTTGCCCGTGATCGCCGCCGGCCACGTAGGTGAGGAAGTAGGCCCCGTCCACCGGCGTGATTCGAACGTCGCGAATGCCCACGGACTCATGGACGCCGCTCGGGCCGTCCTCTGCCGGCGTCATGAAGGGCACCTTGTCGAGAGCAAAGTGCTCCCCGTCGTTGCCACGGGCGCGGTAGATGTTGCTTTGCCCCTCGAGCATCTCCACAGTGATCAGCAGCAGGTACTGACCGTCGAACCGAACGACCCCCGCGTTCCAGATGTCGCTGATGCGAAACGGGAAATCCTTCAGGGAGATGAGCGGGTTGCTGCGACACCGCCGAATGACGTCACGACCTCGTGTCTGGGGCATGCGGTCCTCCTCGACTGACGCGCCCGACGTGTTCAATCGCCGCCGCTCGCCGACGGTTTCTCCACCACGATGGGGCGGGCGACCCGTATCGCGGCGCGCTCTTACTATTCATCGGATTCCGCAATGGGGCATCTGAACGTGGAATCAGGGCGATCCGCTATCCGCGAGATATGCCGTCCGCGGTGGCGGGGTCATGTCGGCCTGGTATCGCAACGGGCCGCTTGGGGATGGGCGCTCTCGTCGGCAAGGCGTCTTCGAGCATCCCCAGGTGGCAGCGTAAGACCTCGCCGGTCCGCAGGTCGCGGAGGTGGAGGCCGTTTCCCTCACACCACTTGTAGGCTTCGCAGGCGGCGCACTTGCCGGTTCTGGTCCAACGGCGATCGCGCATGATCTCGTAGCGGGTGTTCCAGACCTCGATGAAGTCGTCCTCGTAGATGTTGCCCTGGATGAATTCCCGTCCGAGGCTCGGACAGGCCGATATCGAGCCGTCCACCAGGACCGATCCCAAGTTGATGCCCGCCCAGCAGAAGTAGTTGCGATCCCGAACCTGACGCTCGTAGGCCCCCAGGTACCCCTCGCAGGCATAGCGGGCATTGATCTGCCCTTCCCGCCGGGTCGCTTTGAGGAACGCCATCAGGTCTCGGAACTGCTCGTTGGTGACGTCCAGTTCGGGATTGGCCTCGGCACGGCCTTTCGGGAAGATCGTCTCCACCCGCCACTTCCGAACCCCCTTGTCGATCAGCGGCCGCCGGAGATCGTCGAGCTCGCTGATGTTCCTCTGGTTCACGCACGTGATCACGTCGAGATCCAGATCCGTGCGTTGGGCCGCCACCGCGACCGCAGCGATCGTCCGTTGGAACGAATCGGGTCGGCGTCTCAGCCAGTTGTGACTCTCTTCCAGGCCGTCCAGACTGATCGACAGATTGGTCAAGCCGGCGTCCATCAGCGCTTCGAACCGGTCCGGGCTCAGGACGTACCCGTTGGTAACGATCCCCCAACGGAAGCCCCGCCTGGCGAAGGCCGTCCCGCAGGCCTCCAGGTCGGGCCGCAGCAACGGCTCACCGCCGGTCAGACCGATCATCGTTTGAGCGGGGTCGCCGACCTCCGCGACCCGGTCGACGACGCGCAGGAAATCGGCCAACGGCATGTCTTCGTGTGGGGGCTCGCCGCCGCAGTCGGCACTGCAATGACGACAAGCGAGGTTGCAGCGGAGCGTGCATTGCCAGGCCAGATAGGTCAGGTCGTGCAGCTTCGCGTGAATCCTGCGATGCCACCGGAACAGGCGCTGGATCAGACGCTCACGATAGGAGAGCCTCGGCATCATGGTCCGCAGGACTCCTCGGCCTCCTCGCAGGATTGCACCTTGATTCCGAACGCGACGTCACCGCCGACGTCCGGAGCAAGGCAGGGCACTTCGATCAAGAGGAAACCAGACCCGCCGTCGTCATGCCGTCGACCAGCGAATCCGCCCCGAACACGCGGAGGACCAAGTCCAAGAAGAACAGGATGATCCTGTAGAGCAACGTATCCATGACAGTAGACTCCGTGACAACACGTTCCCGTGGATATCAGAGAACGGCCCACCCGTCTTCAGTCGATCGAGCATCCCCCCGGCGCGACTACATGGCCCAGGGAGGCCCGTAGTACACGACGGGATCCGGGATGATATCCTCCCACGGACATCCCCCCACAGCCGGCAGGACCGCCCCGATCAACAACGCCAACAGTCTGCTGAGCAAACGCTTCATCGAAGGTCCCTCGTAGCCCGGACGCGTTCGCGCCTGTCGTCAACCCATTCAGCCACCGCCGCCTCAGGCGATGACGCCTCTCCGGTCCGGGCCTTTGGAGGCCCCCCCGGGGGCACGAGCTGCCTTTCCGGCCTCGGCGCCCATCAGGTAGCGGGGCAAGCCCCATGCCAGGACGGTCCTTCGGTTGATCGCCCGCCGACTTCTAGCGCTAAATATCCATATTCAAATGTTTTACGTTCGTAGGCAGGATTGGCCAAACAAGGCCTACCAAGTTGGAATATGGGCATGTAGCCGCCAAACAGCCAGCGGGATGGGCAATAGTCTTCAGGCTTCTGCCTGGCCCAGTGGTCAGTCGCCCGTGAAGTTGCGGGTCGCCGTAGACGTTAGGCGCCAGGCTTCAGACTTCAGGCTTCAGGCCCTCGCTTCTGATCTGTCGCGCCAGCCCTTTGACCTGACGCCTGAAGCCTGAGGCCTGCAGTGTCAGGCAGGCGCCAGGTACTGCTGACGGCCAAGCCCTACCCAGAAGCACAGGGTCGACTGACCACTAGACGCCCAACAGCGCCTTGCGCCAGTGCGTCACCGGGTGATCCACCTTGGCAAACAACTGCCTCAAGCCGAGGTCTGCGTCAAGCGTCTCGAGATCGCGGTCCCGGGATCCCGTCGTCCAGCCAACGCCAATCGACCCTGGCGACTGAGCGATCTCGGGCCTGTTGGCGGGCTTCTCCTGTAGGCCGTTTGGATCCATCACGAGGGATGCACCGCCAGATGCCGGCTCGATTCGTTCCTCGTCCGTCATCGCGGTCAGCCCTGCCGACCGGACCCTCCCAGTAGGTTCCGTCGACGTCGCCGCGCCCAACGGCTGGTCGGGCTCGATGAATCCCACCCTCGCCGCCACGTCGCCGAGCGATATCAGAAGGTCCTGTCCGTCTGCCGATTCGGTCTGGCGCGCCGCCGCCTGCCGATGAACGCCGGCCGAATTGGCCGCGAAGCGCGGGCTTTCGTTGCCAACCCATCCTTCAGCAAAGGAGGTGAGCACCGGGGCACCCATGCGCTCGACGTCGATGTCCCCGCCAGTGATCGTCTTTTCGAGAACGTACTCGCCACTCGTCCAACCGACCGTACGGGACGGGCCAACTCGAATGCAGTAGACCCCTGCACCGCCGGCGGGAACCACGTAGCTCAGCTCGGCGTTTCTCCCATCCGGGGCCGAGTTGTCGTCCCAGGCAACCAGGGCCCTCGTCGAATCGTACAGACGGATCATCGGGTCCAGCGTGTTGGCCCACTCACCGGGCCCGTCCGCCGGGGTGAGTGTCCGCAAGGTCAGCTCGTCTCCCTCGCCAAGCGTGACGCGGTAGACATCCATGTCGGTTAGCTGCCAGTGGCTGCCCATTGGCCCCCTGTCCCGCCCGCCTGTGACGACGCCCACCGCCGCTGCGTAGCCGTCAAGGTCCTGGGCAGTCTCAGAGCCTTGGGGCGGCAAGATGCTCGGGAACTCCAGATTGAAGGCCGCGTCCTGGGTCACCACGAGCGTGTAGGTGGCGTGATCGCCCGTGACGAGCGCGTAGTAAGTCCCGGCATCCGGCGCGAGGAATTCGATGACCTCATCCACGTTGGAGGGCCCCGTGCTTCCAGACGCCAGCAGACTCCCGTCCGCGCCGCGGAGTTCCAGATGTCGCCCATACCCGCTACGTCCCGTCAACGTCAGCATGGCCGACTCGCCGGCCTCGAGGTCGAAGCGGTACCAGTCCTCACTCCAGCTCGGCAACGAGATGGTGATCTCATCCCAGCCGCGCCCGTCGGTCGGCAGCGACCAGCTGTCGTACTGCTGGAACTTGATCCTGAAGTCCGGCCCCAGAACCATGCCGGCCTCGGCCGCCCCGGCCGCCAAGTCGAGGGTGTAGAACTCCCAGACAGCGTCGGTCGGCTGGTCGGCGGCGTCCCAGATCGGGTGCCAGTGCACGCCGTCGTCGCTGATCGCGATGCCGTCGGCGTTGTAGTGGTCGACGAAGTCTCCGTCGAACTTGTTCTGCTCGCCCGCGCCCTCCCAATCCGCATGCCAGAAGCTCAGGAAGGCCGCCGTCTGCCCCGAGAGGTCCACGGTCCAGATGGCCTCGTTGAGCGTCCACGCGCCGGCCGTGCGGTAGTCCATCAGCATCGCGTAGCTGCCGCCCGCCGTCCCGTATTCGCCCGTGATCTGGACCCGTCCGCCTGAACGGGAGGTGTAGGTGGACCAGGCCGGTCCCAGCTGACCCGATTCGAAGTCCTCCTCGGCCAGGACCACGCCCGTGGTCGAAGTAAAAGCCCCCAGCACCGCACCGCGCGTCGCGCCGCCGGCCAGGTCGATGAAGGTCGGCTCGATGTCCTGGGCAGTCCACAGGCTGTCATTGTCCGAACCGTCGTGAGATTCATCCTCGACCGCGGCGTTGAGGATCACCTGGAGCACGTACCTGCCGGTCGTCCCATCCTCGGCGCCGACGACAATGGTGTAGGTGCCCGGATCGGTGGTTGCGGTCGTCTGGAGCACGGCGTACTGGCCGCTCGCACCCGCGACCGCGCCGCCGAGGAAGACGTCGGACGGGTCGTAGAGCGCAACGGAGGGTCGCAGCCCCGCCGCAGGATCGACCACGACGGTCATCGTCTGACCGGTGTCGACAATCAGCGTGAAGGCATCCGTGTCGCCGGGCGCGCCGATCTCCGCTTCGATCACGGGATCGTAGACGAGGCTGCCGTACGGTTGAACAGCCGCAAGTGGCGTCGGGTACGCCCCCTCCTCGGTATCCAGCGTGAAGTTGACGTAGAAATCGCCCAGCCAATCGCCATCGCCAGAGACATTGGGCGGAATCGGCCAGGCAACCGGATCGCCGTCCAGCCAGCGTCCCGCCAGGTCGCAGAAGCGTGCCTTGCCACTGTGACCGAACAGCGTCAGCGTGTACGCATCTTCCAGCAACCCCTCGTATTCCAGCGTCAGGGTCGTCCCGGACGGATCGTAGCCGAACGCAACCGGCACCTGGGCCCCGGTATCGACCCCGACGAGCGAGAAGTCGGTCTCGTCGAGGTCGGCCGTCCTCATCTCCTCGCTGAATTGGACCGAGTAGACCAGGCTCCCCGGGGGCAGGACATCGCCCTCTTGCACGGACGAGGCGATCACGATCGGATCGGTCAGGTCGATCTTGAACTGCCCCGAGTGTGCCTCGACGGGCGTTCCCTGGACGTCGAGAACCGCGCCGGCGGCGATCTGCACGGTGTGCCAGCCCTCGGTGAGTCCTGCAGGCACGTCGAAGGCCACGATGTTGTACCCCTGCAGCTCGTATCCGCTGGCCGGCGTGGTGCCGTCAAAGATCAGATCCGAGGCATCCAGCGTGGTCAGCAGCAGACCATCGGAGAACGTCACGGTCATCCTGGTAGGCGCTTCGTCCAGCCTCTCAGCGTCCGCCGGGTCCGTGGCGGCCACGCCAAAAGACGGCAGGGAACCGGTGGCGCCCTCCACGGTCAGAACGTACTCGCCGGATGTCTCCGACGCAGCCAGGATGCGGACCACGTACGTGCCGTCCATTGATGCAGCGTGTGTCACCAGGGCATTCTTGGCATCGGGTCCGCCGTCGTCGTCCCAGGCCACCAGCGCCCCCGTCGGGTCGTACAACTCGATGTAGGGATCGAGCGGATTGCGAAATTCGTAGGGCGCCTGCGGATCTCCGGCTGGGGTCTGCGTGGCGATCGTCAGGTTGTCCCCGGCCTCGACGTAGAAACTGAACCAGTCATCGCCCCCGGGATCACCGTCGCCTCCCAACCCGCCGATCATGCTCGTGTCGGGCATGTCCATCGTGAGGGTCCGCAGGTGCTCGAGCGTGTTCTTGTCGTAGACGTTGATCCAGTCCCCCATGCCTACCCCCAGCGTCTCCGAGACGAACAGTTCGTCGCCGACGAGCGCCATCCCCTGCTGGAGGCCGATGTTGGCGTCATATGCCGAGTTGATCTCCTTGCCGGTCGCCGGGTCGAACTCGTAGACCCTACTGAAGTCCGACTGGTTGACGACGAACAGGCGGCCCTCGCCCATGTCGCCGGCCAGGCCGACGGCCGGGTTGGGAGCCTTGAACCATCGGAGCTCTCTGCCCGTCACCGGATCCAACACGTAGATGCGGTTGTACTCCGTATCCGAGACGAATATCTCGTTGCCCACGCGAGCCAGCGCGCTGTACGGCCATCCCGGCCCGGCCCACCCGCTGAGTATCGTGCCGTCGTCAATGTCCAGCTGGGCCACGACCGTGTTGCCGAACCAGTGCCCAGCGTTGTAGTCCAGCAGGTCGGGTGTGGCGGACAGGTTCAGCCCGTACGGATTCGTCGGTACAAACGTGGACGGCGCGGGAAGCTGATCCAGGATGGCCCCGTCTTGGGGGTCCAGGATGTAGATCGCGCCGTCCTCCCAGTTCACCGCGAACAGCCCCGCCGCATGACGACTGACGTAGCCGAGCACGCCCGCCCGACCGGTGATGTCCTGCGCGGTCTCCAGGCTGTCGTTCGGTTCGAGGTCGAACGCGCCGCCTCGGATCACGACGAGAGAATAGGCCTCAGCGCCGCCGGTCACGCGGACGTAGTAGGTCCCCGACGCAGGGGCGATGAAGTGGTCGATCGAACGATCCGCGTTGTAGGCATCCAGGGAGCCCACGGCCAGGCGATCGCCCGCTTCGTTGTAGACCCCCATGCCCGCCGGTTCGCCCAGCACCGTCGGCGTGAGCACGATCGACGCGGACTCGCCGGCCTCCAGGCTGAAGCTGTACCAGTCCTCGGTCGGGACCCAGACCGCAAGTTCGTCCCAGGCATGGGCGTCAAACCAGATGGTCTCACCGTAGTGCTGGAACTTGATGCGGAGGTCCGGCCCCAGCACCATGCCCGCGGCCTGGGCCTCGGCGGCCAGGTCGATCGTGTGCTCATTCCACGCGTCCCACCCGGTCATTCCCACATTGGTGACGGGGTGCCAGTGCACGCCGTCGTCGCTGATGGCCACCCCGTCGGCGTTGTAGTGATCCACGAAGTCGCCGGAGAACGGGTTCCAGGGATCGGCGAAGTCCCTGTGCCGGAAGCTCAGGTACGGATTCGGCACGCCAGACAGGTCGATGGTCCAGACGGCCTCGTGGAGGGTGTAGCCATATCGCTCGTCCCGCCCCATCCACAATGCGTACTGGCCGCCGTAATGTGCATAGTCGTCCACCCTGACGATGCCGTGCTCGTCGGACGTGTAGGTGGACCATGCCGGGCCGAGGGCCCCCAGCTCGAAGCCCTCGGCAAGGAGCACCATGCGCCCTTTGCTGGGCAGCGACCCCACCACCGCGCCGCGCTCGACCCCGCCGCCCAGGTCGATGAAGCTGGCGTCGATGTTCTGGGCGCTGGCCATCTCTTCGTTGTTCATCTCATCGGATGCTTCGTCCTCGGCCGCAGCGTTGAGCATCACCCGGACCTCATACTGGCCCGTCGTCCCCGCGGCGCCGCCAACGACCACCGTATAGGTGCCGGGGCCCGTGGTGGGGACGACCTGCAATCGGGCCGCCTGGCCGGGAACGCCGGCAGACGCGCCGCCGATGGAGACGTCCCCCGGACCTACAAGCTCAATGATCGGCAGAAGCGCAGCGTCCGGAGCCACCACCACGGTGATCGTTTGTCCATCGTCGATGCCCAGCGTGTAGCCGTCCGTGTCCCCCGCGTGGGAGACCCACCCAACGGCCGACGGATCATAGACGAGGCTACCCCACGGCAATTCGGGCTGAAGCGGCGTTGGATAGACGAAGGTCTCACCGTCGACGAAGACGTTGAGAGCAAAGTCGCCCCCTTCCACGCCGTCGCCGGACGCATAGGGCGGAATGGGCCATGCGACCGGCTCCCCGTCCAGATCCCACCCGAGGTCGTCCTCGAGCTGTCCGTCCCCGCTGAACAGCTGGAGCGTGTAGCGGTCGTCGATCAGTCCCGAGTAGGTCAGCGTCAGCGTCGAAGAGGTGGGGTCGTAGTCCCACACGCGGGGCGACTGGTCTCCGCTGATCACGCCGGTCAGCGCGAAATCGGCCTCGTCGAGACCGGCGGTCGACAACGTTTCGTCGAACTGGACCGTGTAGGTCACGAGGCCGAGAGGCACGACGCCGCCGTCTTGCACGGAGGACCCGACCACCCGCGGCGGGGTCCGATCCATGTAGAACTGTCCCACATAGGCCTCGAGGACCATGCCGCGGACGTCGGTGACCGCGCCGGCGGCGAATTCGAGGGTGTGCCACCCTTCGCTAAGCCCAGCAGAGACGTCGAAGTCGAAGGCGAGCGTATCGCCGTCCACGACGGTACAGTCCGTCGCCGGCAGGCTTCCGTCGATCCGCACCGCCCCAAGACGCCAACTCCCCAGCACAACGGCCTGGGAGAAGTCCACAGCGATCTGACCAGGCTCCTCGGCCAGCCTGGCGCCGTCAGCCGGATCTGTGGACGTCACTTCAAGGCCCGGCGCGGCTCCGGTGGCGCCCTGGATCGTCAAGACGTACTCGCCCGTCGATTCTTCCGCACCAGCAACTCGGACCGCGTAGCTCCCGCTCATCGCCGCCGTGTGGACAAGCGCGGCGTTCTTTCCGTCGGCGCCCGAGTTGTCATCCCACGCCACCAACGCCCCCGTCGGATCATACAGCTCGAGGGAGGGGTCCAGGGCGTTGTGGAACTCGAAGGGCGCCTGGGGATCCCCCGCGGGCGTCAGTGTGGCTACGGTCAGGTCGTTGCCCGCCGTCGCGGAGAAGCTGAACCAGTCCGGATGTCCGCCGTCTTCGCCGCTCTCCCCGTCGACGCCAAGTGACGCTTCTCCGTCCTGACCGACGTACCCGAGGACCGCCGGCTGCCCCGTGATGTCCTGGCTCGTGGCCAGCGTGTCGTTGGGCTCTACGTCGAAACCCGAGTTCTTCGTGACGACCAGCGAGTAGGGCATCTCGAAGCCGGCCACCCGGACGTAGTAGGTCCCGGTCCACGGCGCGACCCCGTTGGGGATCACCTCGGTCACGTTGCCACCCCCTTCGATCCCGGAGGCCAGCAAGAGCGGAGCGCCGAGGAAGTCCGCGTACAGCTCCAGACTGGCCGGCTCATCCTCGCCCTGCGCCGCCAACGCCAACGTCGCCGACTCGCCGGCATCCATCGTGAAGCGGTACCAGTCCTCCGCGGCCTCGGACGTCATGAGGGCCAAGTCGTCCCAACCGCGGCCGTCGGCGGGCAGCCCGTAGTCGTCGTACTGTTGGAACTTGGCTCGGAAGCCCGGGCCCAGCGTCATCCCCGCAGCCGCGGCCTCAGCCGCGAGGTCAACCATGTAGTGCTCCCACACACCCGATTCCTGCGCCGGCGCGGTCCAGATCGGGTGCCAGTTCACGCCATCGTCGCTGATCGCGATGCCGTCGGCGTTGACGCTGCCTGTGAAATCCCCGGTGAACGGATGCTCCTCGTCACCCCACTCGGCATGCCAGAAGCTCAAGAAGGCCTCCGTCATGCCCGTAAGCGGGAGGGCAATGATGGCCTCGTTCAGGGCGTAGAAGGGCATGGGCACGATTTCTTCTCGGTCCATCAGCAGCGCGTGGTCGCCGCTCGCCGTTCCGTAGGCCCCCGTTACCTGGATGCGCCCCATCGAAGACGAATGCGTCGTCCATAGCGGACCCAGGTCGCCGGACTCGAAGCCCTCCGGCCCGATGGCGATGGTTTCCGTCGCCAGCGCAGCGCCCAGGACGGCCGTGCGTTCAGCGTCGCCTGTCAGGGACAGGAAGGTGGCGTCGAGATCCTGTGCAGTGCTCGCATCGTTGTTGACCGGGCCGTCGTGCGACTCGTCCTCGACGACCGCGTTGACGATCACGCGAAGCGTGTACTGACCCGTCGAGCCCCCTGCCCCCCCCACCACGACGGCGCACGTGCCCGCGCTCGTCGTGGGGACGATCTGCAAGACGGCGTCCTTGCCGTCACCGCCGGCCGCTGCGCTGCCGATCAGCGCGCTGGCCGGGTCGCGCAGCTCGACCTGCGGACGAAGCCCGGCCTCGGGATCGACCACCACGGTGATGGTCTGTCCATCGTCCACGTCCAGCGTGAAGGTATCGGTGTCCCCGACCGGGGTGATCCAGGCGGTCACCGACGGATCATAGACCAGACTGCCGCGGGGCATCTCCGGCTCGAGCGGCGTCGGGTAGGCCGTCACGTCGGCGTCCGTATCGAAGCTGCCCGCATGGGACAACATCGGATTGCCGTACGGATCGGTCAGCGCCCCCGACGCGAAGACGTACGCCACGGGACCTTCGTCGAACAAATCGCCGATGGTGTAGTCCACGGTGTCGGCGTCGACGACGTCCGCCTGGACAACCGTTCCCCTCGAGACCGAGAGGTCGTCCGTTCCCAGCGTGCCCGCGTGGTAGGGCTCGTTGAAATCGACCGTGAGCGTGATCTGCGCGCCGACGAGGTCGCCCACGCCGCCGTCTGCGGGATCCGTCGCAACCACCTCCATGACCGCCACGTCGTAGCAGAAGGAGACACCCCATTCGCTCAGATCGGCGCCATCGGCAAGCCGGGTGAGCGCACCGGCTGCCATCATCATGGTCTGCAGGCCTTGGCCGGTCACGGGGTCAGCGGTAAAGGTGAATCTCAGCGTGTCGTCGTCGACGGTCAGGACACCGTCCGCCGGAACGCCGTTGACCCGGAGGTCGGAGGCGTCGACGCTGTTCGGGTCATAGGGATCCCCCAAGTCAATCGTGTAGGCCGTCGGCGGAGCCGACACCACCTCGCCAGACGCAGGATCGCTGCCGATCACGTTGAGCCCCGGCTGACGGAAGGGCGTCTCGGGATCCCCCAGCAGGTTCAACTCGAAATAGATCCAGCGGTAGAAGCGATCCGTTCCGCTGGTCTCGACGCGGAACAGGTTGAGCTCCTTGGCCAGTTGGTTGGCGGCGCCCAGGTGGTTGTCGTAGTGGCTTGGGTCGGGGTCCTGGCCCCCCGGGGGTGCGAACAAGACCTCGAAGAAGCTGTAATCGAAGTAGTGCGAGCGCGTCAGGGGCGGGCCCCATCCGTATCGGGAGTTCATGACCGACGCGAACGCCCCCGCGTCGTCCTTCACGAACCACTCCGACACGGCATCCTCGTAATCAAAGGCACCCGCGTAACAACCCTGACTGTAGACCAGGAAGGGATAGTCGTTGCCCAGGGCCTGGATCGCCGTGGGGGTCAGCCCTATGACGAGGCCTTCGCTGGCATGCCCCAGGTGATTGACCGCGTGGGGCTCGGCGTTTATGCCAGCAATGACATTCGCGGCGCTGAACGTACCGTCTACGTCGTAGGCCGTCGTGAAAGTGTATTCGGCCGGCATGACCTCGTCGGCGATGGGCTCCTTCGACTCGCTCCCGTACCCCATCCATCCCAGGTATTCGCCCACCCACAGACCTTCGGCCGGGTTCGTCGGGGTCATCGTCTCGTACTGAACGGTCTTGTTGACGAAGTTGGCCACCTCCGCGCCGGTCTCGACCGGCGCCCGGCCGACGTAGACCTCGGCCAACAGATCCACCTCGCCGCCGGCCTCACCGTCGTTGAACTCCCCCCAGATGCTATCGCCGTCGCCGTTCCACGAGCCGTCCAGGCAGGCGAAGTACAGATCTGTCGGCATGGTGTCATCGTCCGGGACCTGGCTGGCCACCTGGCCCCACCCCCCCCGGTAGGGAACCACGTCAACGTCGCCGCCCAGGAGGACGTACTCCGTCCCCCAGGTGGTGTAGGCATCCCGGATGAACTCTCGCACCTGAGCCGCCACGTCCACGCCGCTGTAGTTGGCGTAGATGTCTTCGACGGTGTAGAGGGTCGCATCCAACCCCCGCGACTGCTTCTGCGTCAAGAGCGGCGCGAAACCGGGTGCAAGCTCGGTGCCGGTGATGATCACGTAGTCGTAGGCGCCGGCCGGCAGCGCCCCCGACGCGGCGCCAGCGACGCCCAAACCATCGTAGGCCACGATGTCCTGCGGATTGGCAACCATGCCCGTCACTAAATCCCGGTCGGTCTGCCAGCCGCGGACCGGACTGGTCCATTCCTGGGTCTGCTCGGGCTCAGTTTGGACTGTGACCTCGATGCTGGGATAGAAGACCTGCTCGTCGTCGGTGACCTGCACGGGATACACGTTCAGCGTAGCGATGGTGTGTCCGCGGAGGTGCTGCACCATGACCACGTCGGCAAGCGTATCCATCGTGGCCGGGTTGACGGCCGCAGTGGCCGTGTCCTCCGATCCGCCGCCGTATGCGATCTGATCGACCTGGGAGGAATCCGTCGCCAACGGCACTGGCTGTGGAGAAACGGCCAGCTCGTAGGCAAGTTCCGTCGCAAGGGCAGGGGCAGCCGAGACCTCCAGACCCTCAACCGTTGATCCCGGGGGCAGCAAGACGTTCACGGGCATGACCGGAAGGATGGGCGTCCCGGGCAGGTCCGTCAGCTCGAGGCCTTCGATCCCGAAGACCCCCCCCTGCTCGGCCGAGTAGTACATCGGCAAGGCGAACTGGACATCGAGCTGAACGTACGGGCTTCCGTCAGGCCTAAACAGCGTTTCCGCCGAGAGGGCCGTGTCGAGCGCAGGACCCGGCGCGTCCAACGCCACCGGCTCGCACGCCCCTGTCAGACGCAGCCCGACCACCTCCGGCAGATCCGGTTCCTCAGACGTTCCGGCCAGCAGCTCGTACGACTCGATCGCCGTCAATGTGCTGAGCAGGCGCCGCGGCTCCAGCGGCTCGATGCAGAGGCGCTTCCGGCGTGACCGCCGCGCGGAGCAAACGCCCGCGAGCAAACGAGAGGCCATCCTCGACCCTCCTGATAGGCTGCAGCATCTCCTTGCCGCCCAAAGCAGACGCTGTCGAGCTCACCTGCAGCCAGACGTTGCCCGCCGGTCCGCAGAAGCCCGAACGCTCACCCCACCACCCTCCGTATCCCTCATGATCCAGTCACGCCTGGCAGCTCGGGTTGCCGATGGGTTGCCCACCGTTGCCCCTCTGGTGGCAGGAATCCACGCACGTTCGACGTTCCGCCCTCCTCTAGTCTCTTAATAGTCTCCTACGTCTCCGGCACTATGTCAAGCGTCTTCTGCGGGCGTTGGACACGCTCCTGGTGTAGGGATCATCGAGGGGATGTGGTTACCTGCGCGTGAGCACCTTCACCAGGTCGGGGTGGCGCTTCGTGAAGGTCACAAGCGCGTCGGCGATGAAGCGATGGCCGGCCGGATTGGGATGGCGATCGGCCGAGTTCTCCTTGACCAGCCACCAGTTGGTCAGATCCGACCAACCTTCCTTCTTCATCTTGTCCTGGTACAAGGGATACAGGTCCAAGACGTAGTAGCCCATCTCGGCCAGCTTGTCGGCCAGACTCTTGTGCAAGCTGAGGTACTCCGGGCTGTTGCGGTACCCCTCGTTGGCCTCTATGACGGCGTTGAACAAGACGACGATGACCGGGATGCGGTTCGCGCGGGCGAGTTCCGCGAGCTCTTTCAGGATGACGAGGTGCTCGTCATAGAGGGGGCCGCTCACCATGTGAGGCCCCATGAATTCGTGCGCGTCCTTGTTGTAATCCGGGTTAGCCATGGCGTGGAAGTACTTGAACCGCCGCATCACGTACTTGACCAGCGCGGAGTGAAGGACGTTGTCTCCGAACGTCGGATGCAGGTCGGACCGGAGGCTGTGACGCGGCATCGGGTCATTGTGGTCGTGATGGAGGATGAGGAGGTCGGGCTTGTACGGAAGGACCCTCTTTTCAAAGACGTGGAATTCCTGCTCGGTGTTGTAAGTCGGCACGGAGAAGTTCTTGAGCGCGATCGGCGTCTTGGTGTCGGCCATCATCCGGTCGCGATAGATGGACGGATACGTGTCTTCGTAGTCCACGCCCCAGCCAAACGACGAGGAGTCTCCCAGCGCCGCCAGACGCACGGCGTTGTTCGGGACCTTCACGGGTCGCGTGGGAATGCGATCGCCGTGCTCGTCGGTCACGATGACGCCGCCGCAGAAGTTCATGTTGACGAACGGCTTCAACTCGAGATAGATGGATGGGTCTCTCGATGGCTGAAGGAAGTTCTTGACCGATCGCTCGCGAATCCGCCGCATCAACAGATCGGTGTCAACGTCCTTCTTGAAGAAGATCCGGACGGCTCCCTCCGCACAGAGCAGCGCGAACAGAAGGGAGCCAAAGACGAGGGCCGATCGAAACAGCAGGACCCGTTTCCATGTGCGTCCTTCCGCCATAGCGTCCTCAAAGTCAGAGGGGCCTCATCCGACGACTGATTATACGGAGTCGACGGCTGCCAGTGAAACGCGCGCCGGCCCCGACGTGCAACCGTGACGGCAATCTGGCGTTGCGGGACACCCTCGGGGGTGATACCTTCTGGCGACGATATGGACTCTCGAGAACGACTGCTAACGGCCATCGGGGGTGGCCAGCCTGATCACGTGCCGCTGGTGTGCCGGGTGTTCGGCCTTGCGGCGCCGCCGGCACTGGCGTGGTCCCGGGCTGGCAAGCCCGTGCCCTACTGGTACACGGGGCGGCTCGAGCATATCCACACCTTGCCCGGGCCTTGGGACGTGACGGACGAGTTCAAGCGCGTCCAGGCCTGGATGAGCCTGGGGATCGACGATTGCCTGGAGGTCTCGATGCCCTGGCGGGTTGACCCGAGGGTGACGATCCGCGACTACCTCGAACCCGCCTCGGCCGATTGTCCCCACCCGCTGGCCTGTCGCGAGTACATCACCCCGGACGGTGTGCTGACGCACAAGGTCAGGCGGACCGGCGATCCCGTGGAGGCCGGGTGGGTGGTTCAGCCAGACTTCCCGCCGCTGTTCGAGGACTTCAACATCCCACGGGCACACCGCCCGCCGATGACGGACGCCGATGACCTGCCCAAGCTCCGCCATCTGCTCCGCCCACCGGATAGCACTCAGCTCGACGCCTACCGAGAGCGGATGGCGGCCGTCAGGCGATTCGCCGACGAGGAGCGGGTGCTGGTCTGCGGATGGAGCCTGTTCGGCATGGACGCCGTGGTCTGGCTGTGCGGGGCGGAGAACGCCGTCATGCTGGCCATGCTCCAACCCGACCTGTTCGGTGAGCTCGTCGAGTTGGTGGAGGCGTTCGACCGCATGCGGACGGACCTCATGTTGGAGATCGGCGGGGTCGATCTGTTCGTGCAGCGCGGATGGTACAGCTCGACGGACTTCTGGTCGCCGGAGCTGTTCGAGCGGTTCGTCGTGCCGGCCCTCCGGCGGAACGTCGAACACGTGCACGCGGCCGGCGCCAAGTTCGCCTACGTCATGACGACGGGCGCTGAGCCTCTGTTGCACTACCTCGCGGAGGCAAGGGTGGACCTGTACTACTGGGCCGACCCCGTGATGGGAGGCACGGATCTGGCAACGGTTCGCCGTGAACTGGGCGACAACGTGGCCATCGCCGGCAGCGTCAACGCGCCGTTGACGCTGGGCAAGGGCACGCCCGAAGAGATCCGCAAGCAGGTTCGGGACGCGATCGAGACGCTCGGGCCGGCGGGGTTCATCCTGGAACCGGTGGACTCGCTGTTCCCCGACACGCCCTGGCCGGCCGTCGAGACGATGATTGAGACCTGGAAGCAGATGGTCCGCTGAGCCGGACGATGGTGAAGGAGCGGTCAAGGTGAGCGACACGCCGAAGCGTTTGGAGCTGCCGCGCGAATTCCCCGGGGTGCACTACTACGGCCCGGAGGAGGAGCAGGCGGTCGTCCGCGTCATTCGCGAGCGATCGCCGTTTCGCTACTACGGCGCGAACTTCCTCGCCGAGGCCGACTCTCTCGAGCGCGAGTTCGCGGAGCGCCTCGGCCGCAAGCACGCCCAGGCCGTCGCCAGTTGCACGAACGGCCTGGTGTCGGCGATGGCGGCGTTCGGGATCGGTCCGGGGCAGGAGGTGCTCGTGCCCGGGTTCTTCTGGATCGCCACGGTGGCTGCCGTGGTCCGGTCCGGGGCGATCCCGGTACTCGTGGAGGTGGACGATAGCTTCACGATGGACCCGACCGATCTGGAGCGCAAGATCACGCCCAACAGCGGGCTGATCGTCCCGGTCCACATGTGCGGCGTGCCGAGCGACATGCCGGCCATCATGGAAATCGCCGGTCGTCACGACGTGCCCGTGCTCGAGGACTGCGCCCAGGCGAACGGCGCCACGCTGGGCGGCCGCGCCGTCGGGACGTTCGGCCAGATGGCCGTCTTCAGCTTCCAGATGAACAAGAACATCACCGCCGGTGAGGGCGGGATGATCGTGACCGACGACGAACGGTTGTTCCTACGGGCCAACGCCGCTCACGACCTCGGCGTGCCCTGGGTCAGCGGCATGCCGGTCCAGGACAGCGAACACGCGATGTGGGGCGCCGGTGCGCGGATGTCAGAGATCGGTGCCGCCGTCGTCCGGGCGCAGCTGGCCAAACTCGACACGATCGTAGCCCACATGCGGACGAGCAAGTATCGGATCCTCGAGTCGCTGGGCCAGCCGTCAGGCGTTCGCTGGCGGCGTGTGGACGACCCGGCCGGCGATTCGGGCCCGTTCCTGATCGCGATGCTGAACGACGCCGACGCCGCCAAGCGCCTGGCCGATGAATGCGCCAGTCGCGGATTGATCTGCTCCCACCTGCCCGACTACGGCCTGCACGTGTACTGCAACGTCAAGGCGTTGGTCGAGCAGCGAAGCAACGCGGCGGACGGCTGGCCCTGGACGCATCCGGCCAACGAGCCGCTCCGTCGGGACTATGGGCGCGGCAGCCTCCCGCAAACCGACCAACTGCTGGCCAGAGGTGTCGCATTTGCCGTCCCCTCAAAGCTGACGCGCGAACAGGAAGACGACTACGTCGCCGCGTTTCGCCAGGCGCACGAAGCCGCGGGCGTGTGAGCCGTAGGGCGGGTTCCACCCGCCAGCACACTACCGGCGGGCAGAGCCCGCCCTACATGTGAAGCGTCAGTCGGAAACACGTCATGAGAATCGAACCACGCGTCGGACTGGCCGTCATTCGTCATCCGCTCGAAGAAGGCGGCGAGCAAGCGCCGCAGATCTTCGCCGACGCCGCCGCGGCGTTGCGAGACGCCGGGATGAACGTCGTCGAGGCGCCGACCCTCGTCGAGGACGAGACGAGCGCCGTCGCCGTCGGTCGGCACTTCCACGATCAGCGGACGCCCGCGATCGTGTTGGCGGCTGCGACGTGGTCGGCCGATCCGCTCGTGCTCGCCTTGCTCGAGGAATGCGACGTTCCGATCGTCACCTGGGCGCTGCCGGGCATGAACACCGGCTCGATGTGCGGCTGCCAACAGTTCTGCTACGTCTTGAAGGAGCTGGGCAAGCCCTACCGCTTCGTCTTCGGTCAGCCGAGCGACGCCCCGGTCGTCGAGCGGGTCAGCCACTACGTCACCGCCGTGGCCCTGGCGGACGAGCTTCGCAGGACCCGCCTGGGCCTGGTCGGATATCGCATCCCGGGCATGACCGAGGTGACCTTTGACGAGCTCGAGCTCAAGGCCATCCTGGGTCCGCGGGTCGTGCACTATGGTCTCGATACGATCGCCAAGGCGATGACCGAGATCCGCGAACCCGACGCAGCCGCGATCTGGGAGGAACGGTTCGGGGCCATCAAGAAGATCAGCGTCGGGCAGCCCGAAACCGTCGAGTCCATGCGGGCCTATCTCGTGCTCAAGGGTCTGGCCGAGAAGAACGGCTTGAGCGGGTTCGCCGTCGAGTGCTATCCCGAGTTCATGGGCAAGTTCTGCGCCGCCGCCTGCCTGCTCGCCGACGAGGGCATCGTGGTTGGCTGCGAGGCCGACATGAACGCGACCGTGGCCATGCTCATCCTGTCGCGCCTGACCGGCCAGCCGGTGCACAACACCGACCCGCTCGGCGCGGACGTCGACGAAGGCTCGATCGTCTACTCCCACTGCGGCAGCGGCAGCCTCAGCCTGGCCGAGTCCCCGGGCGACGTCGAGCTGGCCAACGTCCGTCTGATGGACCAGGGCATCTGCGTCCTGTTTCCAGGCAAGCCGGGCGAGGTGACGCTCGTGAACCTCGTCGGTCGGCGGGGCACGTATCGCATGGGCGTGGCGTATGGCGAGGCGGTCCCGACCGACATGGTCTTCGCCGGCAACCCCACCAAGGTCATCCTCGAGGGCGGCGTCCAGAACCACCTGGACATCGTCGCGAAGGAAGGCCTGGGGCACCACTGGATGATCGCCTACGGCGACATCCGCGCTCAGCTCGAGGCGTTCTGCGACGTCATCGGCATCCCGCTGATCCGCTGCACGTAGCCACCTGCAACGTGGGATCGTCCCTGTGGACCATCACGGGCGAGACGCCCGTGCCACTGAGGGCCATCCAGGCGTGACAGGGATGACGGTGCAGCACCCCCGCTTGTCGGGGAAATCGTGCGGACATACACTGTCGCCCCATGATCCGTGCCCAGGACCTCCGAAAGGTCTACGGCGATCTCGTCGCCGTCGACGGGATCTCGTTGGAGATCCAGCGAGGCGAAGCCTTCGGGCTGCTCGGTCCGAACGGGGCGGGTAAGACCACGACGATCCATATGCTCGTCGGGGCCTTGAGCCCGGACGCCGGACAGATCGAGATGGACGGCGCGGCCGATGCGACGCGTCCCGACATCCGACGCCGAATCGGCGTGGCCCCGCAGACACTGTCCCTCTACGAAGAGCTGACCGGCGCGGAGAACCTCGCGTTCTTCGGACGGATGTACCGCGTGCGCGGTGGGCGTCTGAAAGAACGCGTCGCCTGGGGGCTGGCATTCGCGGGCCTGACGGAGCGAGCGTCGGATCGGGTCAAGACCTACTCCGGCGGGATGAAGCGGCGGCTCAACCTGGCCTGTGCGTTGGTGCATGACCCGGCCGTTCTGTTCCTCGACGAGCCCACGGTCGGCGTCGACCCCCAGTCGCGCAACTACATCTTCGAGAACATCGAAACGCTCAAGCAGCAAGGATGCACCGTCGTCTACACGACGCACTACATGGAGGAAGCCCAGCGGCTGTGCGACCGCGTGGCCATCATGGATCACGGCAAGGTCTTGGCCCTGGATGCGGTCGAGACATTGATCGATCGGCACGGGGGCGCGTCGGTCATCGAGGCCGAGTTGGAGCGCCCGCCGGCGGACGCGTCGGCCCTTCCCGGTCGTCTGGACGGGACGTCGCTCCGCATCGAGACCGAACGTCCACTGGAGGTCACCGCGGAGCTGACCGCGCTGGGGATCCGGTTTCTGTCGCTGAGGATCCGCCGGCCTGACCTGGAGACCGTCTTCCTGGCCCTGACGGGAAGGAGCCTGCGAGACTGATGCGTCGCGTCATCGCCATCGGGTTCAAGGATCTCCGTCTCCTCAAGCGGGACAGGATGGGCATGGTCTGGGTGATCGGCTTCCCGCTCGTCGTCGCTGTCTTCTTCGGCAGCATCCTCGGCGGGGCCGGTGAGGGGGAACACAGCACGATGTCCGTCGCCGTGATGGACATGGACGACTCGCCCGGTTCGCGGGCCTTCGTGCAACGACTCAAGGAGTCCGACGCGCTATCGATCAAGGAGGGGATGACGGCTGACCGGGCCCGCGACGCAGTCCGACGCGGGAAGCTCGTGGGGTTCGTCGTCGTCGAGAAGGGATACGGCGATTCCTGGGAGATCTTCCACGGCGGCAAGCCGCCGGTGACGTGGCAGGTCGACCCGGCGCGGCAGATCGAGAAGGGGCTGCTCGGCAGCCTGATCATGGAGGCGTCGTTTCAGATCCTTCGCGAGCGGTTCTCCGATCCGCCCAGCATGCGGGAGCAGATCAAGAAGGCCGTCAGGTCCATCGACGAGCAGCAAGACCTGACGCCGGCCAAACGAGCCATGCTCAAGACATTCTTCCACGCCCTGGAGGCCTTCATCGGCGCCGGCGGCGCGAAGGCCTTCGCACAGGACAGGGCCTCGACACAAGACGAGGCCGAGGCCATCACTCCGGTTCGCCGCAGGACCGAGCCGGCGTCCGCGTTTGCCGTCACGTTCCCACAAGCGATCCTCTGGGGCATGCTGGGCTGCACCGCCGGCTTCGCCGTCTCGATGGTCAAGGAACGAACCGAAGGAACGCTCCTACGCCTGCGGATCGCTCCGCTGTCCCAGGCTCAGATCCTGGCGGGCAAGGGCCTCGCCTGCTGGCTGGCCTGCGTGGGCGTGACGGTCTTCATCCTGCTCGTAGGCCGATTGTTCTTCGACGTACAGATCGAGAACCCGACCGGCCTGGTCCTGGCCGCCGTGTCGACGGCCGCCTGCTTCGTCGGCATGACGATGTTGCTCGGCATGACCGGCAAGACCCCTCCAGCCGTCGAGGGTGCCGTCTGGGGCATCGGCCTCCTGATGGCCATGCTCGGCGGCGGCATGCTCCCCCTCATCGTCATGCCCAGCTGGCTGCGAACCGCCAGTGTGATCAGCCCCATCCGCTGGGGCATCCTCGCCTTCGAAGGCGCCATCTGGCGCCACTTCTCGCTATCCGAAATGGCCCTCCCCTGCGTCATCCTCATAGCCATCGGCGTCGCATCCTTCGCCGCCGGCGTCGCAGTCCTGCGGCGCGCGGAGACGTGATGACGTACAGGGCATACCGCCGTCATCTGCGCGGGGCGCTCCACGGGCCAGGCAGTCAGTCCTTCAGGAAATGAACGGCTTGTAGGTCCACGGCCAAGCAGAGGTGGCGAAGCCAGTCAATGCCGAAGAGGTTACGCTTGACCCTATCAGCAAAGGCGACCCGTAGCGGAAACACGATAGGCTCCCCAACGCCGTTCCCGATCCTGACCATGACCCTATGAACGTAGTAGGGGAGGAGTTCGTCAGTCGCTGTCCTCGCGGTACCAGTCGTGAGTGGCGAGGTCTCCGGATCGTCGATGCCCAGCGCATTGGCAGTCGCGAAGCCTAGCATGCTGCGGGACGCACCGGTGTCGACCTTCCCAACCACTGATTTGAAGACCGCGGCTTGCCCGGCCATCTCGACCTGAACGAATGGAGAGGGGTATCCCTGTGGTGGAGGACATTTGACAGCCAGCGCAAACTGGTGTCCGTTCTGGAAGGCGATCATTCAATCGCCTCCACCTTGGGGTCGGGGATGGAGACAATCATGGGGCGCGCGACCGCAGACATGCCCTTGAGTCGCTCCACGAGCTTAGCGTAGTCTTCGTCGTGATCGATAACCTCCTGGTCGAGCACGGCCACCACCTTGCCGCCGTAGTCGCCAGCGAGCTCAGCCAGATGCTCGTGCACCCACTTGGCGTCGGGGTCGAACCGGCCCGCGTCGGGATGCTCCATCCTGTACCGACACGCCTCGCGCAAGGAGTCCAGCAGGTTGCGATATGCATCGCTTCCGTCGTCAGGCACCTTCTCCAGGTAGTCCCAGGCCCCCGCTCGCATGGACGCGACGCAGTTGGGAATGCTGGGGTACGCCGTCAGGACGATGGTGATGGGCGACTTGTCCGTCAGCTTCCGGAGAACGCTGAGCCCTTCCTCCTCGTCGGCCCCCATGACCATGTCGGTGATGACCACATCGAAGCGCTCGGCGTCCAGGCGTTTCAGGGCCTCGTTGTGGTCGGCAAGCGCAACGACTTCATACGCTCGACCGTCGGGACCCCTGTCGCTCGCGATCGCCTTCTCGATCTGCTTCAGCGCTTCGGGCTGATCGTCGATCGCTAGGACTCTCATGGAGCACTCTCCTAATTCGACTGGATCGGCAGTTCGATCTCGAACCGGGCGCCCTCGCCGGGTGTGCCGGTCTCGCGGATCGACCCATGGTGATTCTCGATGACCTGCGCAACGATGGCAAGGCCGAGGCCGGTTCCGCCAGGCCTGAGGCTGAGAAACGGGTCGAAGATCCGCGTCTTGTGCTCAGCAGGCACCCCTGGCCCCGTGTCTTCAACGGTCATTCGCACCTTGCGCCCATCTCCCTCGCCAACAGAGGTCGCCGTTACAAGGATCTTCCCGCCAGGTGGAGTGTGATGAAACGCGTTCTCCAGAAGCTCACCGATCGCCTGGTCCATCTGCTCGCGGTCCACTCGACAGACCGGCAGAACGTCGGCCACGTCCGCGGACACCTTGACCCCCTCATCTACTTTCGCGTAGCGGCGCACGACATCTTCCACCAACGACCTGATCGATGTAGGCAGAAGCTTCGGCGACTCGTTCTTGCTGAAGTCCTGGAACTCCTTGACGATCCGCCGAATCCGCTCCAGGCACCCACCCAGGTCATCGACCGCCTCGGCCAGATCGGGCTGGTCCACGCTCTTCAGCGTGCGCAGCGCCCCTTGCCAGGCGAAAAGCTGGTTCCCAATCCGGTGCGCCGACCGCCCCGAAAGCCGCCGCCAAGCATCGAGCCTAATCTCCCGCTCCCTGGCCTCCCTCTCAGCTTCTCCCCTCTCCGCCAGGCGCCGCCGCTCCAACTCATCAACCGTGGCGCGAGCCTGAGGGAAATCCTCAAACCTGGCGACCCAAATCTTCGCTTGCTCGTCTTCGGGGCGTATCTCCAGACACCGGGCGAGCCCCCTCAGGGCGGCCCCTGTATTCCCCTTGATGCCATGAACAAGAGCCTTCGCCCTGACTGACCGGTAATCATCTGGCTCTATCGCAAGGGCCTTGTCCAACCATTCCAGCCCCTCGTCGAGCTCCCCCAATCTGCTTAGCGCGATACCGCGCATGCGAAGAGCATCCACATCATCAGGCCGAATCGCAAGCACCTTGTCGAACCACTCTATCGCCTCCTCGATTCTGCCCAGGTTCCCCGTTACAGCGCCGCATCCCCCAAGCGCCACAAGGTCGTTAGGGTCAACGGCGATGGCTCTCTTGTTCCACTCAAGGGCCTCTTCGTACCTGCTGAGGCCGTTCAGTACGGCAGCGATGCTGCGTAAGATCAGTGCAGAATCTAGCCGAAGATCAACGGCGCGCACCTCAAGCTCCAACGCCTTCTCGTGGTCCCCCTGGACGAAAGCCAGTTCCCCTTCGAAGAACAGTGCGAATGCGTCATTCCCTGCCGCGCGGGCCCGCTCAAGGGCTTCCTGAAGAACAGCCTTGGCGTCCTCAACCCGACCAGTGGCCTCGAGGTGGTCGGCCCGTTCGCTTGCCAGTATGTACTCGTCTTCAGTAGGCATGATCAGTTGGGATCGCTCTTCCTCAGAACGAGACTGGTCGTGTTCACTATGCCGAATGTCTCAGAAGCCCCATGCACTGTCAACAGCTTCAGGCCCGTCCGATGGCGCAACGACAACTGATGAGCCATAGGCCATGGGTCCGACGAGCCGGAGAGCTGGCCTACGTCTGCAGCAGGAGCAGGTCCAGGTCGTTGCCGTTGGCGGAGAGAGCGGTTTGGATTCGGCCGGCGTCGTGGAAGCCGGCGGCGAGGAGGGCTTGATGGCGCTCCGGGGAGTTGGCGTCGATCTGGGCGATCACGGGATAGTCGGGGGGGCGCTCGACCGCGTTGATGAGGGGGCCCAGATGATCGATCGCGCTGGGATGGACGTGGACGTCGAACTGGAGCATTCGGCTGGGCAGCGGCTTGTACGGCTGGAGGGTGGCCAGGCCGACGACCGCGCCAGGCTTGTTGACGAGCACGGCGCTGGCGTGGGGTGCCCCGGCGTGTAGCTGGGCCATCAAGAAAACGAACTCGTCCTCGGCGTTGCAGGGCCCGGTGAGCCGGAAGCCCGCGCTGCGAAGCCAGTCGCCCTCGTCGCGGAGCATCAGCTTGTGGACCAGCGGCCAATGGGTCCAGCACGTCCGCTCGACGCGGACGTCGCTCGGGTCGGCCGGCGCGAAGAAGGCGTTGAACCGCTCCGCGTGGCGGACCCACTTCATGAACCCCGATCCGGGCGTCATCGGCTCGAAACCGAAGCGGGCGTAGATCCGATAGGCCGGGCTCTCGAAGCCGGTGCGAAGATGCATCGCCACCCCGTCGCGGGCGGCGAAGTCATCGCCCATCACGCGCATCAGGGCGGACGTGGCCCCCTGTGCCCGCCACTTCGGCTGGGTGAAGACGTGGGCCAGGATCGCCAAGCCGTGCTTCTCGACGACCATCATCTCACTGATGATGTCCTCGCCGATGACGGCGATGTAAAAGCGCTGCTCGAGGTCGTCATTGTGGCCGTCCAGGTTATGCTTGAGGTGCCAGTTCCACGGCTCGCCCTTGTGCAACAAGAACGGGGCGATCCGATCCCGCCACTTGCCGGTAGGCGGCCGGACACACAGAAGATCCACGGGCTGGCCGTTCCGAAGCGTCGTTTCGCTCAGTTTCGTCTCCATGGGCGGGGATCGTACCGGCGGCAGGCGGCGGTCACAAGCGCGCGGGCGGCACCGTGTCGGTCTCGTCGAGCCGATGGCGCACCCACAAAAACGCCCAGACGCCGCTTGACCGGCAGGGCGGAATTGGTAAACTAGTCTGTTCTAGATTGATTGGATCAGACGCTATGCCTACACCAAGCACCAAGAGCTACATGGCCCGAGCGGAGACCTACGAGCCCGAATGGGTCGTGGTCGACGCCGCGGGCAAGACGTTGGGACGCCTGGCGACGAAGCTGGCATCCATCCTGATGGGCAAGCACAAGCCCACCTACACGCCACACGTCGACACCGGCGATTTCGTCATCGTCCTCAACGCCGAGAAGGTTCGTGTGACCGGGCGGAAGATGCAGCAGCGGATCTATGACTGGTACACGCACTACCCCGGCGGCCATAAGACCGTGCCCATGGCGGACTTCTTCCAGAAGCACCCGACGCGGGTCATCGAGTTGGCCGTCCGCCGGATGTTGCCCAAGACGCGTTTGGGCCGCAAGATGTTCGGCAAGTTGAAGGTCTACACGGGGTCCGAGCACCCGCACGCCGCCCAGCAGCCGACGGTGCTCGACATTGAGACATGAGGAAGTTTGTGGAGATGCGTTCGTGAGTGATCAACCCACGGATCCCGCCGCGAAGCTCGAACCGACAGTCGTGCCGGTCGCACCGACACCAACGCCCACGGCGATTGAGCCAACCCAGCCCGCGCCCGACGCGGAACCGCGCCGGAGCTCACAGGATAAGCGGGGCGGGTACAGCTGGGGCACAGGTCGGCGGAAGTGCGCGGTGGCGCGCGTCCGGGTCAAGCCGGGCGACGGCAAGTTCCTGATCAACGGCCGGGAGATCGACAGTTACTTCGGCGAGGATCGTGACCGCAAGGACGTCGTCGCCCCCCTGCAGGCGACCAACGCCTTGGGCAAATTCGACGTGTTCGCCAACGTGAAGGGTGGCGGCCCGTCCGGTCAAGCTGGCGCGGTGGTGCTGGGGGTGGCCCGGGCGCTTCGCCAGGCCGACGCCACGCTCGAGCACGCCCTGCGTGACGGCGGGTACCTGACGCGGGACAGTCGCATGGTCGAGCGGAAGAAATACGGCCAGCGCGGCGCTCGACGCCGATTCCAGTTCTCCAAGCGATGATCGTCCGTCCGCCACCGGAGTGAATTGAGCGTTTCTTACAGGTAGCCTGACGGCCTCGTCGCTTCGTGGTGGCGAGGCCGATTTTCTTGGCCGGCACGTGTCCTATTCGTTTGTCCGGCAGACGCTGACACCCCCTGACCGTTCCTCGGAGTCACAGACATGATTCGAGTTGCCATCATCGGCGCAACCGGCTACACGGCCAGCGAGTCCCTGGCCATCTTGGCGCAGCACGGTGAGGCTGAAGCGACCTACCTGACGGCCCTGCCCGAAGAGTGCGGCCGGCTGGCGGAGGTCTTCCCCAAGCTTCGCGATCGCATCGCCCTCGACGTCGAGCCGCTCGACTTCGACAAGGCGGCCCATCTCGCCGACGTCGTGCTGTGCTGCCTGCCACACAAGGTGTCGATGGGGTTCGTGCCGAAGCTGCTTGACGCGGGGCTGAAGGTGGTGGACTTCTCGGCCGACTACCGGATTCGCGACGTGGCCGTTTACGAGGCGTACTACAAGGTCGAGCACACCGACCAGGCCAACATCCCCCGGGCGGCGTTCGGCCTACCCGAGCTCTTTCGCGAATCCATCGTCGGCAAGGACCTGGTGGCCAACCCGGGATGCTATCCCACGTGCGCGTCGCTGGCGTTGGCCCCGCTGGTTCGCGAAGGTCTGATCGCGCTGGACGACATCGTGGTCAACACGGTCAGCGGCGCATCCGGGGCGGGACGAAGGCCGGGGCAGGCCTTCCACTTTCCCGAGATGAACGAGAACTACTTCGGCTACGCGGTCGGCACGCACCGGCACATGCCGGAGATCGAGCAGGTTCTGTCCGACGTGGCGGGCAAGCCCGTCGCGGTGCTGTTTCAGCCGCACGTGGCGCCGTTCACCCGCGGCATGCTCGCCACCATCTACGCCAACCCGACGCGGACAATCCCGCAGGATGAGCTCGACGAGCTCTACGCGGAGACCTATCGCGACGAGGTGTTCGTCCGCCTGCCCGGCGCCCCTCCGCAGATCGCAGCGGTGGCGGGGACCAACTTCTGCGACGTCTGGGCCACGACGGCCAAAGGAAAGATGGTCGCCTTCAGCGCGCTGGACAACCTGGTCAAGGGCGCAGCGGGGCAGGCGGTCCAGAACATGAACATCATCTTCGGCCTGGATGAGACGACGGGCCTGTTGTAGAGATCGGAGCTACGAGCATGCCCAACGAAACGCTTACGGCGGCGGGATTCAGCGCAGGCTCGGCGGCAGCCGGCATCAAACCGAGCAAGGCGCTGGACGTCGGCGTCATCGTCAGCGAGACGCCCTGCACCGCGGCGGCGGTCTTCACCTCCAACCGGTTCTGCGGCGCGCCGGTCCAGGTGGGACGCGAGCACCTCCGCAACGGTCGCCTGCAAGGGATCGTGGTCAACAGCGGGGTGTCCAACGTCGCCACGGGCAAGCGCGGCCTGGCGGACGCGCGGGCGATGTGCCGCCAACTGGCCGACCACATCGGCGCGGATCCGACCGCGTTCCTGCCGGCGAGCACGGGCGTCATCGGGGCATTCCTGCCGATGGACAAGGTGCTCCGTGGGATCGACGCGGCCGTGTCCGCGTTGTCCACCACGGCGCGCGCTGGTCGCGACTTCGCTCGGGCGATCCTGACGACCGATACCCGTCCGAAGGAGGCGTTCCGCCGGATCCGTATCGGGCGCCCCCCCGTCGTCATCGCGGGCTGCTGCAAGGGCAGCGGCATGATCGCGCCCAACATGGCCACCATGCTCGCGTTTGTGGGCACGGATGCCGCGGTCAGCCCCGCGATCCTTCGGCGGAGCCTGCGCGACGCCGTGGACGGAAGCTTCAATCGGGTCACGGTGGATGAGTGCGAGTCGACGAGCGACACCGTCGCGATCCTGGCCAACGGCAGATCGGGAGCGCCGCGGATCACACAGACGACGTCGCCCGCCTATCGCCGTTTCGCCGCGGCGCTGGCGGAGGTGTGCGGGGACTTGGCCTACCAGATCGCCGCCGACGGCGAGGGCGCGACGCGCGTCATCGAGGTGGCGGTCCGCGGCGCGGCCACGTCCGCCGATGCGCACGAAGTCGCCCGCACGGTAGCGATCAGCCCGCTGTTCCGGACGGCCGTCCACGGCGGCGACCCCAACTGGGGCCGCATCATGCAGGCCATCGGCACCACGCGGGCCAAGTTCCAGCCGGACCGAATCGTCGTCCAGATCTGCAAAGAGACGGTGTTTAGGCGGGGTCGTCCCGTCGAGTCTGCCGACCTGGCGAAGATATCCCGCCGCATGCGGGCCAAGCACGTCCCCGTGATCATTGACCTTAGAGCCGGACGATCCGCCGATCGTGTCTTGACCTGTGACCTAACCAAGGGCTATATCACCATCAACGCCGAGTATCACACGTAAGGCGCCGCCCTATCGAGGAACGGTCAGACATGGCCTTTGATGCCCCCACGTCCGCCGCCGGGCCCGAACCCGATGTCTCGGTCGTCGCCCCGGTCTACAACGAGGCCGACTGCATCGAGGGGGTCGTGCGCTATTGGAACGAGGTCCTCGATGGCTGGGCGGTGACGAGCGAGATCGTCCTGGGTAACGACGGAAGCACGGACGCGACGGGCTCGATCCTGGAGCGACTGTCCGACGAACTGCCTCGACTGCGGGTCGTCACGCGCGAGAAGAACGGCGGATACGGTGCGGCCCTGGCGTCGGCGATCTCGGGGTCGCGGGGGGCCGTGGTGGTGACGCTCGATTCGGACGGTCAGTTCGACTTGGCCGACGCACGCGGGCTGATGGACCGCCTGGGGGCGGACGGTCTGGATGCCGTCACGGGCCGGCGGGCCAGCAAGCGGGATTCGCTGATGCGCGTGCTGGCAGATCGGATGCTCAATCGGCTGGTCCGGCTGATGTTCGGGGTCAAGCTTCGCGACACGAACTGCGCGCTCAAGGTGATCCGTGGGGAACTGGCCCGCGGGCTGAGGATCGAGGCGCGGGGGTTCCCCACACCGACGGAGATCGTCCTGAAACTGGCGGCGGCCGGCGGGCGCGTGGGCGAGGAGACCGTCAGCCACGCTGAACGGCAGGCAGGCGCGTCGAAGCTCAAGGTCTGGCGGACGGGCTTGGACATGTGGCGGTTCCTGTGGTATCTGCGGCGGAAGATCAAACTGTACCGCCGCGGCGTGATCCAGCAGCTGTAGCGACTCCGACAGGGAGGTGGCCATGTCTGACATCACGGGCATTATCCTGGCAGCGGGTAAGGGCAGTCGCATGCAGCCGTTCAGCGACTTCTGTCCCAAGAGCGTCCTGCCGATCATGGGCAGGCCCATCGTCGTCCATCAGCTCGAGATGATGCACCGGCTGGGAATCAAGCGCGTCGTCATCGTGGTGGGGCATCTGGGCTACCAGCTCGTCAACGCGGTTTCGCGCTCGCCCGTCGCCAGCCAGCTGCAAATCGACTACGTCGACCAGAAGGAGACGCTCGGCATCGCGCACGCGCTGGGCACGCTCGAGGCGCACGTCCAGGACGCGTCGCTCATGTTCCTGGGGGATATCTACTTCATCACCGACCGCCTGACCGAGATGATCCAGATGTACCGCGACAACGAGGTCGGCGCCGTCCTCGCCGCCAAGGTCGAGGACGACCCCAAGGCGGTAAGCCGGAACTTCGCCATCTACGAAAACCAAGACGGCGCCGTGACGCGGGTGATCGAGAAGCCCCGGCACGCGCGAACGAGGTTGAAGGGATGCGGTCTATATCTGTTCGGCCCGGAGATCTTCGACGCGATCCGGCGAACACCGCGCACCGCGATGCGAGACGAATACGAGATCACCGACTCGATCCAGATCCTGATCAACGACGGGGTCGGGGTCCGCACGGCCCGGGTGATCGACGACGACCTGAACCTGACGGTGGCCAGCGACCTGCTGGCCATCAACATGGCCGAGCTGGAGCGCGCCGGCCAGGACAGCCTCGTCGCGCAGGGAACGGACGTCCCCCCTACCGTAGCGCTCAACCGATGCACGGTCGGCCAGCAGGTCCGGTTCGAAGGGCCGGCCCGCCTGGAGCGATGCGTGCTCTTCGACGACGTCGTCGTACCGGCGGACACCGAGCGATCCAACACGATCTTCTTCGCGGGGCAGACGGTGGCCTGCTAAGCAACCGACCCGCCGGACGTCATCGACTGCTTGCAGTAGGCGATCACCTCATCGATGCGATCCGCGAGCAGACACGTCGGCTCGTAGCCGAGCCCGCTGCGGGTCTCGGCGATGTCGGCGATGGCGTAACGGAGCTCCTCGGGTCGCGAGGACTCATACGTAATGGCGGCCTCGGGACGGATCGCCTGGCGCAGCATGTCGGCCACCTGCTGCACCGTCGTGGCGATGCCGGTGCCAACGTTGTAGACGCGGTTGACGGCGTCCGTCTCCATCGCCAACAGATTCGCCTGCACGACGTCGCTGACGTGAACGAAGTCGCGGCTCTGCTGTCCGTCGCCGAAGATGACCAGATCCTGGCCCTGCAGCAGGCGATTGACGAAGATCGTGATCACACCGACGTAGGGGGTGTAGGCCTGCCGCGGGCCATACGTGTTGAACAGCCGCAGGGCCACCGGCTCGATCCCGAGCTTGGGCGCGATCTGCAAGACGTACAACTCGGCGGCCAGCTTGCTGATGCCGTAGGGCGAGATCGGCCGCTGCGGGTGGTCGACGGCGGCGGGCCGACCGTCGGGCGAGTCGGCGTAGACGCCCATCGAAGAGGCAAACACCAGACGTCGGACGCGCTCCTGCCCGGCAGCGGCCAGGACGGCCAGCGTCCCCATCAGGTTCGTGCGGGCGTCGTCCTCGAAGCGGTCGACCGAGCCGCGAATCGTGACCCGCGCCGCCAGGTGGAAGACGACGTCGGCACCCGCCATGCCCCGCGACAGCGCGTCGCGGTCGCCCACGTCGGCCTCGATCATCTCGCAGCGCGGATCGACGTTCTCAGCGCGACCCGTCGAGAGGTCGTCCACCACGCGGACGCGGACCCCGCGGGCCAACAACGCATCGCAAAGGTGAGAACCGATAAAGCCCGCCCCGCCAGTCACCAGTGCAGTCGTCCCATTCATGTTGCTGTGTCACCGTTCGTGCCCGCGTCTCCCCAGCTGCCCAAGGTAGCCGACGGGCCTGTGAATCTCTACCCCCTTGACGCCCGGCAGTCGCACCTGTCGGTAGCGATCCTTCATCGCCCTACGCCATCGGAGACTAAGCCCGATCTGAGCCTGCGAGCGGCCTGGACCTCTCGCCGTCAATACGATGGCCGCCAACCGCCCTTGCCGGATATCTTGGATCAGGCGTCGATCGTCGAAGACCCCGGCACGGGCCATGTTACCAAATGCGAACGCATCGATCATGATGGACGGCGGGCAGCGAAGCGCGATGGTGTTGTCCTCGCAGAGAACCGGCCCCGAGAGTCTCTCAAGGTACTCGGATGCGATCCGCATCGACTCGGTCTGCGCCTGTCGGTCCTGCTGGCGCTTCTCGAATCTCCGCCAAGAGACCGGAAGCCTGGCCACGGTTAGCACCGCCTCGGGGACGTAGGAAATGGTCCCCAAGACCAGAGCCAGGGTCAGCGCCACGTTGGCGACGGGGAGGCTGAGGCGTTCCTTCCACCAATCGCCAAGCTGTCGGCCGCCAAGGAGGCACGCCATGGCGAGGGCCGGCATGTGATAGCCTACCCACAAACCATCAGAGCGAACGCCCACGGTCGTGACAGCGAGCGACAGCAGGAAGAAGACCGCGGGGAATCGGCGAGGGCCCTGGAGCCAATCGAGCGCCGCCGCCAGAAGCCCCAGTGCCAGTGGGAGTCTGGCCACCTTGATCGCCTGACGCAGGAAGTACGGCGCCCAGTAGAGATTGAGGTTCCCCTTGAGCGCCTCGACGTTGTTCAACCAGTAGCGACCGTCGGTGCATGAATTGACGACACCGACGGCGGCAACGAAAACCGCGGCGGAGACCGCTGCGTAGCAGATCGCGCACCGGTGCCGACCCTCCACCCACAACCAGAGCGCGACCGCAGGGGGACCAGCAAGGGACAGCTGCTTGCAGAAGAACGCAAGCAAGAAGACGAACACCGACACGTACAGAAAGGCCGGCCTTTCAGATCGAAGAACGAATGCCGCCCCCAACAGCGAGAGGAAACAGCCCGGGGCATCTGGGCAGAAGGCGTAGTCCAACCCCGACAGGCCCCCACCAATGGCAAGATACGCCATGCCCGCGGCGAGCGCAATCGGAAGGCTCACCGCCCAGTGCGCCCGGAGGAGCCAGACGAGTAACCCGACCGTCCCGAGCGAAGCGATCAGCGAGATCGACCTGCCAATGGCAAGCAGGTCCTCCGAGGTGGCGTCGGTGCATCGTCCGATGTACCCCGCAGCCAGATACAGCACAGGGCCATGCCACGTGACGACGTGGGGAACCTCGCGCCAGTTGCCGAAGAGGGAGCCCTCTTCCTGAACGCGCCGTGCCACGTAGAGCGTCGCCGCCTCCCGGGTTGCAACCCCTTGGGCGTGCTCGAATCCCCTCCAAAGCTCGAGCACCTTCGCTCCGACCAGGACGATCAGCGCACACAAGACGAGAAGGCCAAGGCCTACATGAAGACGGAGGACCGCAGCCACGGGCGGCGAGCGCGCTGTGCTATACATTCCGGCGAATTCCGTTGCTCCTTGACCCGCTCAAGTTGAGTCGAGCGCTGTCATCGCGGCAGATCACGGCAGCGCCGAAAGCGCTGCGTCCGCGTCCAATTCTTGCCTCGTACAGAGCGTTCCTTGCATGGGGGCATCGCCTTTCCTGGGAGTGGCGATAGCCTTACGGTCCGAGCCTGCGCATGCTTCGGTCAGGCAGTTTCGCAACGGGACGGTAGACAAGCACCGACTTGACGGGCACGACGTCTACCGGCCGGTATTTCTCCTTCATGGCGTCGCGCCAGCGCCGGCTGAAGCTGTCGGTGATCTGACGGCGATGAAGGCTCCTCTTGGTCAGGACGATTGCCGCAAGCTTCCCGCGCTGAATGTCCTCGATGAGTTCACCGTCATCGAAGTTGCCAGCATCAGCCATGGTCGTAAAGCCGAAGGTGTCGAGCATGACACAGTGCGGACACCACAATGCCAGCGAAGTCAGGTCGGTCAGTACGGGCCCTGAAAGACCGTTGAGGTAGTGGGCGAGGATCTGGTACCCCTCGCATTGCCGCCAGTGGGTCGCATGTCTGCACTTCAAGTTGTTCCAATAAACACCGCGCCTCATCACGGAGATCGCCGCATCAGGGACGTAGTCCATCGTCCCTAGGATGAAGGCGAACGTTAGCGCGGCGCCTGCGACGGGAACGGTCGACCGAAACCGCCACCACTCACCAAGCTGTCTCCCAGCCACCACGCAACCTACGGCCAGCGGGAGCATGAAGTAGCTGATCCAGGATCCGTCGCGATAGGTCGCGGCGGCCGTGAGGACGTAGGAAACCGCGAAGAGGATCGTGACGAGGTCCCACTTGCGACGGACCCACTCCAGTGCGACGGCGAGAAACGCCACCGCCAGGAGCGGACCGATCGCCTTAGAAGCCTGGGACACCCAGTAGGGGACTAGATGGAACCTCGTGTTCCCTTTCAGCGCAACGACGTTGTTGAGGAAGTAGCGACCGTCGGTGGCCGCATTGAGCAGAAGCGCGCTGCCAACGAACAGCACTGCGCACAGGGCCCCGTAGTAGACCCCGCTACGACGTTCCCCATTGGCGACCGTCCAGGCCACGACTGCGAGCGGCCCGGCGATCGACGATTGCTTGTATAGAAACGCCAAGAGGAAGACCAGCGCCGACGCGTAAAAGAACCGCGATTTGTCTGAGCGCAGCGCCAATCCGACGCCCAGCATGGTCAAGAAGCACACGGGGGCATCGGGCCGGAAGGTCATGTCGACGTTCCGGAACACCGCGTCGGCCGTTACGTAGGCCAATCCCATAGCCACGGAGATCGCCAGATTGACGCGACACCACCACCGCAAGAGCGAGATGATCAGCGCCCCGGTCCCGATCGTCGAAATCAGCGAGATGTACCTCCCGATCATGTACAGCCGGTGAGCATCCGCGTCGATTAGACGCCCGATGTAGGCTGGGAGGAGGTAGGTCAGTGGGCCGTACCAGGTGACGACGTGCGGTCGCTCTCGCCAGTCGCCGAACAGCATGCCGCCGTCCTGCACGCGGCGCGCAATGTAGACCCCTGTCGCTTCGACGAAGCACATCTCGTCAGGCTGCTGCAAGCATGCCGCAGTTTTGAGTAATTTGAAGGCCAGCAGAATTGCCAAAGCTGAGAAGATGAGCAAACCAAGACTACGTTGAAAACGAGATAGGGACAACAGCTCTGGTACGTTTCCCGTCTCCGACACCATGCGCGCTCCGATACATGATGGCGAATCTTGTTGCTATTGATTTTACTCATGATATCCTCTAAGCACAACGACGGCAAGGGCCTGTTCGGGCATGCTGGCCCCGGTGTCCGGAGTTATCGGAACGCATTCCGACAACTCCCTCGTGTGCCACGGGTCGACCTGGTGAAGCGGCTGACGGTGGAGGGCCCCAAACGACTTCCGCCCCCCGCGTAGAAACAACTTACGTGTGTGGAAGAAACTCCGATTACCTCGGCGGCTGCTGTGCGCCGTCTGGACGCGGCGCCGCGTGGCGAATCGGGCGGTAGATGTGGGCCACCTCCAAGCCGGGGACCTTGACCCGACCATACCTGCCGACCATCGCCTCGCGCCACCGCCGACTGAACATGTCGGTCGACTGATAGCGGCCTGTGGCTCTGGGATTCAAGACGATGGCGGCCACGCGGCCCTGACGGATCTGGTCGATCAGCGGCTGGTCGTCAAAGACGCCGACGTCAGCCATGCTCGTGAAGGTCAAGGTGTCGATGAGGATCGAGTGCGGACAGTGTACGCCCATCGTGTTGAACTGGCAGAGCACAGGACCCGACAGGCCGTTCAGGTAGTCCGCGAGACGGCTGAAGAAATCGGCTCGGGCGCGATTGGCCTGGCGGCGCTGGCTAAACTCTCGGCAGCGGTCCGGCAACTCCGCCAGACGATGCGTGGCCTCGGGCACATACCGCACCGCAGCCAAGGCTATCGACAAAGTGAACGCCACGGCGGCGGCAGACGCGGTCGAGCGCTGCTCGAACCAGCGCCCCAACGCGCGACCGGACAACAAGCAAGCGATCGCCAGGGGCAGCATGTAGTAGTAGATGTCCGACCCGTCCCGGTACGTACCCGCCACGGCCAACAGTAGCGTGAATACAAACAGAATGGCGACCAGATCCCGTTTCCAGCGTGACGCGTCGACGAAGATGGCGAAGCACGCGACGGTCATGGGCAACACAGCCAACCTGGCAGCCTTCAACATCAGCATCGGAACGTTTTCGAGCGTTGCGTTGCCCTTGAGCGCCTCGACAGCGTTCAGGAAGTACCGCCCACTCGTGATGGTACCGAGCAGAAAGACGACCCCGACGAACAGAACGACCGTGAGCGCCGCGTAGTGCGTCGCCTGAGCGCGCCTGCCCGACAGCCACAGCCATAGCACCACCGCCGGCGGACCGATGACCGACGACTGCTTGTACAGGAACGCCAGGAGGAACGCGACGGCCGACCCGTACAGATACGACGGACCACCGGCGCAAACCGCCAAAGCCAAACCCAGCACGGTCAGGAAGCACGTCGGCGCGTCCGGACGGAACGAGATGTCCAGGTCGGCCAACACGGCGTCGGCGGTCACGAAGACCAGCCCCATCATCACCGCGATTGCCCGCGGGACGGGCCACTGCACCTGCAGCAGCCAGACGATCAAGCCGGCCGTCCCCAGCACCGACAACAGTGAGATCCAGCGGCCGATGATGAACAGATCGTGTTCATTCCCGTCGATCCAGCGTCCGATGTGGGCGACCGGCAGGTAGAGGGCCGGACCGTACCACGCAGGCACGTGAGGACGCTCCCGCCAATCGCCATAGACCGCCCCCCCCTGCTGCACACGACGGGCGACGTAGACGTTGGCAGTCGCAGGCCAGGTCATCTCGCCCGGACGCTCGAACCGCGTCGCCGTGGTCAGCAGCTTGACGGCCAGCAGGACGCAGAGCGCCCCGAAAGCCGCGACGAACAACCCCTTGTCAAGGCCGCTTAGGGAATGCGTTGGTGGCGCATCCGGCATGCCGTTGGTCTCGCGTGCCCACTTCAGCTCTGGCCAGCACGGCGGGAAGCGATCCCCCTCCGGTCCGGCGCAGCGTATCGGCTCGACGGCGGATCTTCAAGCACGTCCATTTCGGCGAACACCCCCCTATCGGCCTGACAATGCGGTATGATGATGCGGCGTTAATGATCGTCAGGCCTGCGAGCGTCGAGGCGGAGCGCACATGATGGACCTGTCAGATAAGGTTGTCCTGATTACCGGGGCGAGCAGCGGCATTGGCGAAGCGCTGTCGGTCGCATTGGCCCGAGCGGGTTGCCGACTGCTCCTGGTCGCCCGACGGGAGGAGGTGTTGACGGCCCTGGCCGATCGGATCCGGGCCGACGCCGCCGACGTCGACATCGCCGTCGCCGACATCGGTGATCCCGACCAGTGTGTCGCCGCGGTCACCAAGGCCGTCGAGAAGTGGGGGCGGATCGACGTCGCCATCCTGTCAGCGGGACTGGGCGTCTACCGGCGGATCCACGAATTCGACGCCGCCGAGGCCGGTCAGATGATCCACACCAACGTGAACGGTATCGTCTACTGCGTCGGTGCGCTCCTGCCCGTCATGATCCGTCAGGAGTCGGGGATGATCGTGGGCTTATCGAGCCTGGCCGCCCACTTCGTCTCGCCGGTCTCGGCCGGCTACTCGGCAAGCAAGGCGGCGGTCTCGATGTTCCTGGAAGGGATCCGGCGCGGCGTCGGCAAGTACGGCATTCGTGTGCTAACCGTCGAGCCGGGCTACATCCGCACGCCGATGACGGCCAAGAACAAGCACCTGCCCTTTTTGATCGAGGCCGAGGACTGTGCCGCCCGCATCGTCCGGGGCATCCGCCGTGGAAGGAACGTGATGCGATTCCCGTGGCAGATGCTCCTGATGATCCGTCTGGGCAAGCTCATTCCGAGCGGCCTGATGCGATGGGTCGTCCAGCGCAAGGCCGGCAAGATCGTCCTGCGGTGATGAGGCCCAGCTTGACCGTCCAGGACGGGAAGTGTATGCTCGGTGTGCCGAGTGGCAGATGTGTTTCTCGCCGTGGTAGCAGCGGGGAACACAGAGGGCAATCTGCGGGCAGGTAGCTCAGGTGGTAGAGCACGCGGCTGAAAACCGCGGTGTCGCCAGTTCGACTCTGGCCCTGCCCAGTCACGCAACCCAGGCCCAATCCACATCACAAGCCAGGAGGCAGGATGTGCGTGCCCGCTGAGGTCAGTGTCTATCGCTCGAAAGGCGTCGACTGGAGGACATCCATGTATCGATTCAGCGTCCCAGTGATCGCGATCATTCTGACGTTGGCGGGCCCCGCACGCGGCGACAACGCCCGCAAGATCATCCCCATCCTCGACGGCGCGTGGTGGCAGGTGGCAGGCAATCCGGATCTGGGGGCCTACACGTCCGACAACCAAGAGCCGGTGGACTTCGCCGTGTGGCAGGCGGCGGACGGGACGTGGCAGCTTTGGTCGTGCATCCGGCGCACGAAGTGCGGAGGCCACACGCGCCTGTTCTATCACTGGGAGGGAAAGCGGCTGACCGACGCCAACTGGCAGCCCAAGGGCATCGCAATGGAGGCCAAGCCGGAGCTGGGCGAGGCACACGGGGGGCTGCAGGCGCCGCACGTCGTCCAGCACGGGGGCTTGTACTGGATGGCCTACGGGGACTGGAACCACATCTGCTTCGCGACCAGCACGGACGGCAAGACCTTCAAGCGCGTCATCCAACCGAACGGCAAGACGGGCGTCTTCGGCGACGGTCCCGGGGCCAACACGCGCGACCCATCCCTGATACGAATCAACGCCCTGTGGCACTGCTACTACACGGCCTTTCCGCGTCGCCGGGGGTACTTCTTCTGCCGTACGTCGACGGATCTGAAGCAGTGGGGACCCGCGTGCGTCGTCCTCTACGGCGGCAAGCTCGGACCAAACCCCTTCCTGATCGAATGTCCCCACGTCGCCGAGGTCCTCCCCGGCGAGTTCGTCATGTTCCGGAACTTGCACTACGGCCAGAACGCGCAAAGCTGGATCTACTACTCGACCAATCCGTTGAACTTCGGCATCGACGAGGACTCGAAGCTGGCCTGCGAGCTACCGGTCGCCGCCACGGAGATCATCCTGCACGAGACCCAGTACTACCTCGCCACGCTGAACCCCGGGTTGGACGGCATCCGCATCACTCGAATGAAGTGGGCTCGCAAAGGCGGGCTCGGCCGGGCCCTCTTCGAATTCGACGCCGAGCCCGGCCGGAAAGGCTGGCAGCGGGTCAAGGGGAACCTGCCTGCCGTCTTCACGACATCTAAGCGATCGACCTTCAACTCGAAGACCAAGCATTTCATCGGGACGGCGGAGGTCGGATCTGGCAAGCTGAACGACGACCTGATAGGCGAGATCGAATCGCCCGAGTTCGTGCTGGAGCACGCCGCCTACGTGCTGCTCGTGTCCGGCGGGTCCGACAAGGACAAGACCTACGTGTCCGTCGTGGCAGCCAACGGACAGCGTGAGCTGGGCCGCTATTGCGGGCGCAACGACAATGCGCTGGAAGCCCAGCGATTCGACGCGTCGGCCCACAAGGGCAGGCGTGTTCGGCTGCGGATCGTCGATCGGGCCACCGGCCAATGGGGGCACGTCAACTTCGGCGGGATCTTTACCGTTGCCGAGCCCGTCGTCATCAAGTGAGGCGGCGTTCGCGATGCCTAGTAGCCGCGGCTGTCGCGGCTGCGGGAGCGCCGACGGCCTCTCCCGTAAGCGTCCTCGTCGTCGGAGTCGCGGTCTCTGCCGTATCTCCCCCGAACCCTCGAAGACCTGTCTCCGCGCCCCCGCATGAACCGGCCAGCGGGCATCTCCATCTCCTTGACGGCCTCCTGTTGCTCAGACGTGAGGACGGCCAACACCTGCTGGGCGACCTGCTCATCCGCCCGCCGACGCGCCTCAGGGTCATCCCTGGGCAGGCCCCGGAGCTCTTGCATGTACTGCTTCTGGATCCGCCTGATCTCCGTAGACTGATCTGTGCTGAGCCGGTGCTTGGTCGCGTTCAGCCGCATGATGGCGTACTGAAGCTGACGAGGATCGTTCACGTCGACGGAACGCCCGCTGGCGCCCGGTCCGCCCATCCTGGCGTGGACCCGCTTGAGCTCCTTCTCCTGCTCGTCGTCGAGGATCATCATCACCTCATCGAAAAGGCGCTTGCGCAACCCCTTCTCCTCTTCGGGCCGTAGATACTTGCCGCGGCGCTTGATCTCGTCGTCGTAAATCCGCTTGGCCTGCTCGAGCTGCGTCTTCTGGTAGTCTTGAACCTTGATCTGCTGGAGGCATTGGAACAGAACCTTGGGATCGTCCAACGGACCGACCCCCCGGCCACGCTTCGACCCGGGCCGGAGCATGTCTCGGAATTGCTGCTTCTGGCCGTCGTCGAGGATCTTCTCGATCTCCTCGATGAGCAGCTCGCGGTATTGCTTCTCCTCGTCCGAAACGCTGGTCCGCAGCTCCCTGAGCTTGGCGTAGATCTCGGCCGCTCTCCGGGTGTCTCGGGCCGCCCGGGCCGATTTCCACTCCTGCTCGAGCCGCTCTTTCTCTCGTTGCGTGTCGCTGGCGCCTGACTCTCGACGGAGATCGGCAATGGCGGCGTTGTACTCGCGGAAGATCTGCTCGAGCTCGTCCTTCTGCTGCCACTCGAGCTTGAGCTCCTTGATCAGGCGCTTCGGCTCGAGCACGGAGGGGTCGATCTCCTGCCCCCGACCCTCACCGAACGTGCGGGTATCCCTGTCCTTCTCCTTCCGACCGCCCAGTCGCATCGGTCCGGAGGGGCGCTTGGGGGCCGCCGCCCCGGTCTGCTCCTTGTCCTGCGTGGGACTCGCGCGCTCGCCGCCCAGACGCATCGGCCCCGACGGTTGCGCCGTCGCCGATCCCGTCATCGCCAAGCCCAGCACCAGGCTACCCCACGATTGCAGTCTCATCGCTCTTCTCCCGTACCACTTGCCCGACAACTCCTACCGGCCCACGGGGGCATCCGGACGTGCTGCGATGTGAACCCGTCCTTCCACCCGCGACCTCCCCACCGCGGCCGCACCGAGCGCCGCAACGTGTCATCTATTATACTCTCACCCCGCCATGGAGGTGGCAAGCATTTGCCCGCCTCCCACGGCGGCGGGCGCGTGACAGTTTGGGCGGGGGGTGCCCCGTCCTTTCCGAGTGGCCGCGGAACGCGGGCTCTCGGAAAGGGTGGGGGACGGAATGGATAGCGAACCAGCCCTCGCTCCGTCCCCCGATAGCCCGCCCAATCTGTCACGCACCCCACGGCGGCCCCGACGGTCAGGATAACTTGTTGCTGCGCGCGATGGCAATCAACAGCCCCAGGCCCATCAAGAACGCAATGAAGTAACCGGCCACGCCCAGGTACCTCAAGTGAAACCAGCCCAGAATCGTCTCTTGCGGACCGGGCTCCATCGTGACCAGCAGCGAGCTGCCGAGAATCAGCCCCGCGATCACGATGCTGAAGCTCAGCCGATTGCTGCTGCGGTCCAGCTCGCGCGTCAGGTTGTCGATGTTCTCATGCCGAACCTTGACCTCCAACTGACCCCGGGACATCCGGCGCATGACGTCCCGGATCTGGGCGGGTGCGTTCTTCATAATGTTGAGCGTGTGCCATAGGTTGATGGCCACGGTTCGGAACAGGTGCCCCGGACCGAACCGCTCCTTGGCCATGGCAAAGATCTTCGGCCGCATGATCTCCAACAGGTTCAGATCCGGGTCGAGCTGCAGGGCAACGCCTGCCGCCGTGACGATGCTCTTGCCCAGAAGGACGAAGTCGCGGGGCAACTGGACGTCGTGACGGCGGATCAGGTCGGTGATCTCGATGAAGATGGTCTGAAGATCGAGCCGCTTGAGCGGCAACCCGTAGTACTTCTCGAGCAGCTCGCGCATCCCGCTGCGGAGCTGAGCCCGGTCGGTGTTCGGCCCGATCGCACCGATGTCGGCCATCACGTCGATGACGATGTCCACCTCCCGCTTGACGGCCGCGATCAGCGCAATCGCCAGCTGGTTCGCCAGTTCGTCGTCCACCTGACCGACCAACCCGAAATCCAGCAGACCCACACGCGATCGGTCGCTAACCAGAAGGTTGCCCGGATGAGGGTCAGCGTGGAACAGGCCCATCTCGAAGTACTGCCTGAGGTAGGCGTCAGTCAGGTTCTGGGCGATGGCGGATCGGTCGAACCGCCCGTCCTGATCGGCCATGACCTCCTCGAACGTCACGCCCTCGATCTGCCTGAGCGTCAGCACCTGCGAGCCGGTCAGCGACCACATCACACCCGGGATGTCGATGTTGGGATCGGTCTGGAAAGCTTCGTGGAACCGGCTGGTGGCGGCCGCCTCGTTGACGAAGTCCAGTTCGCGATGGATCGTCCGGTCGAACTCGTCCACGATCATGCCCATTCGATAGACGCTCAGCTCCGGCATGACCCGTTCGGTCAGTTCGGCCAATCGCCGCAGGATGTGCATGTCCAGCTGGATGATCTGCTCGATGCCCGGGCGCTGGACCTTGACGACCACCTTGTCGCCGTTGGCGGTGACGGCGCGGTAGACCTGCCCGATCGAGCCGCTGGCAAACGGCTCGGGGTCGATGTGGGTGAATAGCTCGGACGGCGGACGACCCAGATCCTCCTCGATCAGCCGCCATGCCTCCGAGGACTCGAACGGTGCGACGTGGTCCTGCAACCTGCGGAGTTCGTTGATGATCGGTGCGGGCAGGACGTCCGGGCGCGTGCTGAGCATCTGGCCGAGCTTGACGAACGTCGGCCCCAGTTCCTGACACACGGCCACCATCCGCTGACCGACCTCGCTGAGAGGAGCGTCCACGCCGACGGTTTCGGCCCCGCCGAATCGGCCCTTCAGCGGCGCAAACCGGCGCAGGTCCAACCGGTTCACCATGTACCCAAACCCGTGCTGGCTCAGGGCGCGGACGATCGCCCGCAAGCGGTTCATCGCACGAACGGTACGGGGAAGCGTCGATAGCGGCATGGCAGCGGATCCGTCTGGTCGTACACCAACCGTCCCAAACGCCCGCCATTGTAACGAGTCGGCGGACAAGTGCGAGGCCCGCCCATCGGGACAACCGCGCCCCCGCACGCCGTGGACCCTCAAGACTACTTCGCTGCGCAGAGCTCGTACCAGATGGCCCGGTCCGCCGGATCGAGGCCCACCCGCAACCGCGGGCCCTCGCGGGCGACAGAGGCCTTCTTGGCCCGCGCGCCGGCGGCATCCAGCGCGTAGGCCGTCCCGGCTGCACAGCGGAGCGTCACCGTCGCCGGCTGGATTTCCACCAACGGCGGGGAACGGCCCCAACGGTCGTCGACGCTGGTCCGCTGCTCGTTCCACACCATCCCGCTGTTGGCTGCATGTGCGATGGTTGTGATGAGCACATGAGCCGATTCGGCGATCGGCCGGCCATCGAGACTGGTCACCGCGACGACGCCGAAGCCCCGCACCGTCGGACCGGTCGCGATGGTCACCTCATCCAACTGAATCGTGTCGGACGCAATGAAGCCGACCGCCATCTTGCTGCGCGGCGCGTTCAGCAGGAACCGCGCGCGGTCCGCAGGACAGGGGTGCCAGGTGAATTGCCCGGTATCGCTCACCGTGGGCTCAGGCGCCCTGGCGTGGGATCGCTTGGGGTCGTCCGGCACACCGGCCTTCAGGTCGGTGCCCACGCGGTGAACAAACGCCTGCCAACTGGGAAGACGATCCCCCAGCCGCTGTGTGACCGCCTGGCGACACGGAGCAACGTCCCCGCGGCGGTACATCATCGCCCCCGCCGGCAACAGGCCCATCACGAGCGGATTGCCGTTCACATCGAAGAAGCTCTGGATCCTCTGAGCCCGCCACTTGGTGTTCCCGTGCTGAAACGAGTAGATGAAGATCGCGTCCCAGTCCTGCAGGGCGCCGAGGATCGCGAAGCTCGGGATGAACTCGCCCTGGTAATCGTTCGGGGCCGGCTGGTTGTACTCCGAGACCGTGTAAGGCATGCCGACGACGCGGTGCTTGGCCAAGTGCGGCAGCGACCCGCCGTTCGCATCCCGAACCGTCGGGGTGTTGCCGATCGTCCACCCGCGAGGCGACCAGGGGTTCCGCGCCCAGTGCGGGTGCTGCCAGTAGGCGTGGGCGTCGACGTAGTCGAGGACGGCCAGCGACCGGAGGTCGACGTAACCGATCTGCGTCCCCGCGATCGGCGGCTTGACCTTCAGCGTCTCTTTGAGGAACCGCCCCGTATCCTGGAAGAATTCCTGCTCGACCGAGCGCATGAAGGCCTTGATGTCTTGCGCACACGTCAGGAACGCCGTCCTGGCAGGCAGCCTGACGGTCCGCTGCTCGAGCGACTCGTCCGGCTGGACGCCCCGAAGCTCACCGCCCGTCCGCAAGCGCAGGCCGGCCAGCCAGATGTCGACGTTCTGTCGACCGATCTTGAAGATCCACCGGACCTTGCCCTTCAACGTCTCGGACGCGCGGAACGTGTAGCAGTGGTTCCGCCACGTCCGGTCCACATCGATGTGCCTGCCAAACCCGAGCGCTTCCCACGGTTCGCCGTTTCGAGACACATCGACCCAGAGGGACCGCGGCTCAGCTGCCTTGATCCAGAAGGACATCGTGTAGAGCCGGTCCTTCTCGAGAGACAGCCCCGACCTGACGAACTCCAGCTTCCAGAGCTCGTCAGGGACCCGGTCGATCTCGATCTGCACCGCGGACAGGCCCTCCGGTCCGGAGCGCTTCGGCTTGGCCGTCGCCTTCGACACGCCATGCGTGCTCAGCGACCAGGGCTTGTGACCGCGCGAGAAGTCACCGAAGTCGGCGATGTCTTTGCCCAGCGGCTCGGCCGCCTCGCCCCAGGCCTTCCGCATCGCCGCCGTCGTCCCGTAACGCTCCTTGAGCCAGGCGTTCCAACGATCTTGCAGGGGTTTGTGGTACCGTTCGGAAACCGTGGCCAGCGGGCCGAACCCGCTCGGGCTGAACCGGTTCTCGTTGGTGATCTCCACCATCGCCACGCTCGGCTCGTCGACCAGCCGCCGACCCGTGGTCGGGTTCTTGTACGTCAGCAGCCGCCGCGCGTAGTCCTTCCACAGCTCGCGCATCCGCGGCGCGAAGTAGAGCGTGTACTTGTTGTACCGGCCGAGCTTGTTGGCCTGTGGGAACCCCTCCTTCTCGGTGAACGTCCGCGAGACGTGGATGTTGATGTCGCTGTAGATGCCGTGCTTGCCCAACTGCGTGATCAGGTAGCTCAGCCGCTCGAGCTTGTCCGGATCGACCTGTCGGGTTCCGTCCGGATTGCCCTTCCAGATGTCCCGGGCGTCCATGTGGTGATGGCGAACGACGTTGATGCCGAACTTCGCCAGATGCGCCGCCAGCGCCTCGGCGTCCTCGTGTGTCGGGAAGTTCGCCCCGAACGACAGGTTCACGCCCAGCATCCGGACCCGCCGCCCGCTCGCGTCGACGAAGTGCCCATCTTTGACGCGGATCCGATGCGGGTCTCCCAGCGGTCCTCCGTTCAGCGCGCTGACGTCGACGGCCGTCTTCGAGCTGTCAAGAGCTGGCATGGCGAACGGAAACCGCTGTCCGTCTGCCCCAAGGGCCGCTGCACTCGCAACGGCGAGGATTGATCGTGACAACACGAAAGCCGTATGCATGTCGAGTCTCCTTGGAAATCGAATGCGATGATACCGCCGCCGATGGTGAACGGCCAGAATCCCGTAAGGTCCCACTCGCGGGCTGTATTCAGGCCCGAAGGGCCGAAGGAATGTAGCCAGGGGTGAAGGCCGCCGCCAAGGCGGCGGACGGAACCCCTGGTAACCGAGCCCCCAAACTCATCAGCCCCGGAGGGGCGTAAGAAGGGCTTCCTGCGCCCCTCCGGGGCTGGTCTTGTGATGGGTTCTCGACCAGGGGTTGCGTCCGCCACGGGCGGACTCCACCCCTGGCTACGTTCCTGGGCCCCCACGGGGCCAAAGGTCCGCGAGTCATGCCCATTACGTGTGTTTGCGTCGGCCTCGCCACCTGCCTGCATTGTCACGCACCCGGCTGACCCAGACTGCCGCCTCTACTATGGACCTGCCCAGCGTAGAGGTGTTATGATTCAGGTGGTCGTGGATGTGGCAATTGGCGTTGTCAAGACCGCCCATCTGGCCAGGCGGATCTCTGGAGGGCCCGTCGAATGGTCATCACGGACACCATAGAGGGCACGATAGACGAGGTCCTGTGGTATCACTACGACATCACCAACGACGTACTCTACCTCCGAATGGCCGCCGAGCGACAGGCCGACACCGTCTCCGAAGAGACGCCCGAAGGGCTCATGTTGCTCAGGCGCGCTGACGATGACACTCCGGTCGGGCTGACGATCGTCAACTGGTGGAAGCGGTTCGGCCCGGGCGAGCTTCCCGATTCCATCCGGCAGATCGAGCGCCACATCGAGGCCTGGAAGGACAGGGTGGCTGCCTAGTGACGATACGGCATCTTCTGCAGTTGGTCCTAATGACGGCCGTCGGCGGCGGCAACGTTGCCGTTTCCGAGGTCAGCACCGACGGCCGGATCACCGGGTCCGTCACGCCAGTCGAGAAGGTCAAGTCCATCGTCGCGATCCCGCGGTGCCTCGACGTCAAATGCGCCACGTGCAAGCGCCAGTTCACGGCCCGGGCCAACACGCCGGACAAGACCATCACGTGTCGGGCGTGCGGCAAGGCGTTTTCCGTGCCGACGTACGCCGCGAAGATCGACAAGGCCAGCGGAAAGTTCGAGATCACGGGGCTGCCCGCCGGGCAGCGGTATGACCTGATCGTCCAGACGACGATGGGGCGGATCGAAGGGGTCGATTTGTCGCCGTTGGAGACCGAGCTGGAGAAGCTCCGCCGCAAGCGCGTCCGCGCGAACCCCAGGGAGTTCGGCACGGAGGATCGCGAGACCATCGTCGAGCTAATCACGAAGGTCAAGCAGTTCGAGAACTTCGTGCGTCCGATCTACATCGTCGGACACGGCGAGAAGGCCACGGCGCTGGTGGAGAAGGCCCGGATCCAAGACGAGAAGACCGAGAAGTTCCACAGCGAGAAGGGCAACGAGGCCATCTGGCGCGTCGAGCTGTGGTACTTTCGCAGGTGGTTCGGCGGATGGGAGCGGGTCAGCAACGTCGAGGGCGTGCTCTACCGCCTGCGCATCCCGCGAAGCAAGTACGACGCGATGAACTGGGTCTTCAGCGACACGCTCGGCGGCATCGAGGTCGACCCGGCCGGCAAGAGCGAACGCGTCAAGATCGAGCTGCCCGCCCAGCTCGACCCGAAACGGGGGCGCGTGGCCACGTCGGAACCATGACCGTCCGCACGCGGACTTTCCCGCTGCTGCTATCCGCGAAGCGAGCTCCTTCATGAAGCGCATCATCATCACGATGGTGGCCGTGTGGCTGGCCGTGATGGCGGTGCTGCTCTTCAGCGACACGGTCCGGACGCGATACTGGGGATGGCGGCTTGCACGGGCCGAGGCGCCGGCGGAACAGGACTACTACGCCTCCCGGCTGGCCCGGCGGGCGGATCATGCGGTGAGCGTCGCGGGCAAGCTGTTGGGCCACGCTGACCCAAACGTCCGCCTGCTGGCGGTGGAGGTCATGGACCAGGCGAGCGGCGACGAACCGATCGATCCGCTATTCACCGGGCTGACGGATGAGGAGGTCGAGATCCGTCATGCTGCAGCGCTGGCGCTCGGCCGGCGCGCCAACCCCGACGTAATCGGCCGACTGTCGCAGATGGCCTCGGGCGGCGACGCAACCGTCGCGACGGCGGCGGTCTTCGCGCTTCAACGGGCGGCGATCCCGCCAGCCGAGGACGCGATCATCCACGTCCTGGAGACGACCGATTCGATCGAGGTCCGCGCTCAGGCCATCGAGTCGCTCGGCCTTCTCGGCGTCGAACGGGCCAGACCCGTGTTGACCCGAATGCTCCAGGACAGCCGGCGCGTTACGACCATGCCGGCCAACGAACGGGCGATGTGGCGGGGATTCCTGGCCCAGCGACATCGCCTCGGTCCACCCGCGCTGGCCGTCACGCAACTAGCGCCCGAAGGTGGCAAGACCATCCGCGACTACGCCGCCGAGGCGCTACGGCAGCTCCGGCGCGCCTCAACGACGGCCTCTCACCCAGCCAGCTAGTTCCGGAATTCCCTTGACGGACAGGCAGAGCCACGGGGATATTGTACGTGCTCGGGAAAGAGGCCCCCTCAGACAAAAACGCTCCGGCACGTCAGCGTGGCGTTTTGCGGTGGTTGGCATTTGGTCGATGCACGCAAGACGCCGTCGGAAACATCGGGGGAAGGAGGAACCCGGCGATGAAACGGACCCCATGGTGGGCTGGAGGAGTTGTTGCGCGCGCTTCACGGAGAACCTTCGCCTCAAGCGAAGTGGGTGCAGGCCTTGGCGCCAGTTGGCGCTTGTTTCTGATGGGTGCAGTCGTCCTCGTGGCCCCCCAGACATGGGCGCTGGGGCAGGCGTGTGTGTCGTGGCGGGAGAAGACACCCCCCTTGCCCGGCCCGTCACCGCGCGAGGGGTTCGCGATGGCGTACGACAGCACCCGCGGCGTGACGGTCCTGTTCGGCGGGTACACCGACGGCTTCGCCTATTCCCGCGAGACGTGGGAATGGGACGGGACCGCCTGGACGCTCAAGAGCACCACCGGGCCGTCGGCTCGCCGTAGTCACGCGATGGCGTACGACAGCGCTCGCGGCGTCACCGTCCTGTTCGGCGGGTGGGACACGAGCTACAACGGCGAGACGTGGGAGTGGGACGGGACGAGCTGGACACTCAGGAGCAGCACAGGCCCGTCGCCGCGCCATGACCACGCGATGGCGTACGACAGCGTCCGCGGCGTGACGGTCCTATTCGGCGGGTTCAACGGAAGCTATGACGGCGAGACGTGGGAATGGAACGGGACCAGTTGGACGCTCAGGAGCAGCTCCGGCCCGTCGGCTCGCGCCTCCCACGCGCTGGCCTATGACAGTGCCCGCGGCGTGACGGTCCTGTTCGGCGGGTTCAACGGGAGCTATGACGGCGAGACGTGGGAATGGAACGGGACGAGCTGGACGCTCAGGAGCAGCACCGGCCCGTCGGCTCGCTTCTGCCACGCGATGGCGTACGACAGCGCCCGCAGCGTGACGGTTCTGTTCGGCGGTTCCGACGGGAGCGCTGACGGCGAGACGTGGGAGTGGAACGGAACGAGCTGGACGTTCAGGGGCAGCACCGGCCCGTCGCCACGCTATGACCACGCGATGGCATACGACAGCGTCCGTGGCCTGACCGTCCTGTTGGGCGGGTCCAACGGGAGTTCCAACAACGGCGAGACGTGGGAATGGGACGGGACGAGTTGGACGCTCAGGGACACCGCCGGCCCGTCGTCACGGGACAGCCACGCGATGGGATACGACAGCGTCCGCGGCGCGACGGTCTTGTTCGGCGGGGACGACGGAAGCGCTAACGGCGAGACGTGGGAATGGGACGGAACGACCTGGACGCTCAAGAGCAGCACCGGGCCGTCGGCTCGCCGGAGTCACGCGTTGGCGTACGACAGCGTCCGCCGCAGGACCGTCCTGTTTGGCGGGTGGGATGTCGGCTACAACGGCGAAACCTGGGAGTGGGACGGGGCGAGCTGGACGCTCAAGAGCAACACCGGTCCGTCGGCTCGCCGTAATCACGCGATGGCGTACGATAGCGTCCGGGGCGTAACGGTCCTGTTTGGCGGGGACGACGGGAGCCGCAACGGCGAGACGTGGGAATGGGACGGGATGAGTTGGGCGCTCATGAGCAGCACCGGACCGTCGGCTCGCCATGGCCACGCGATGGCCTATGACAGCGTCCGGGGCGTGACGGTCCTGTTCGGCGGGCTGGACGCGAACTACCACAACGACGAGACGTGGGAATGGGACGGGACGGGTTGGACGCTCAAGAGCAGCACGGGCCCCTCCCCACGCTGGGGCCACGCGATGGCGTACGACGACGCCAACGCCGTAACGGTCCTGTTCGGCGGGGAGGACGAGAGCTCTCTTGACGGCGAAACGTGGGAATGGGACGGGACGACCTGGGCGCTCAGGAGCAGCACCGGACCGTCGCCACGGACAAACCACGCGCTGGCGTTCGACAGCGCCCGCGGCGTGACGGTCCTGTTCGGTGGGCAGGACGCCATCGGCTTGGACGGCGAGACCTGGGAATGGACGCGGGCCTGCGCCCAGCTGAGGCTGACCTTCGTCAAAGGCGCGTGGGGCAGTGTCGATTTGGACCCGAACGACCCGAACTTCCCACCGTACACCTATCCGCTCGGCACAGAGGTCACGCTGACGGCGTCGCCTATCCCAAACAAGGGCTTCAAGCACTGGCAGATCTACGACCCGAACTACCCGGGAGACGCAAACTACGCCACCCTCGACAGCAATCTCGTGACGATCATCGTGATGGACACCGACCGTGAAGTCACCGCCGCGTTCAAGTGCGGCAGCGGCATGGGACCGTTGTTCCCGATGATGCTCGGCGTGTTGGGGCTGTTCGTGTGGGTCCGACGAAGGGCCTAGGTCTGCGACGAAGCGGGTAGCGCAGTTTGCGAAGCAAGCCCACCCGGGCCAGTCCCGAGCCTGGACTGCGCGAAGACGCCCGGGATGACGCCGCCGACGCCCTGCGCCAGCTCCAGCGTCCTCCAACAACGGCCTATCGCCCCGCCACCTAGTGGTCGGTCAGCCCTGTGCTTTCGGGTAGGGCTTGGCATCATCAATACCTGCCGCCTGCCTGACACTGCAGGCTGCAGGCTACAGGCTTCAGGCGTCAGGCCACAGGGCTAGCGCGACAAATCAGAACTGAAGACCTGAAGCCTGAGGTCTGAAGTCTGAAGCCTGAAGTCAGGGACCTGAAGTCTGGCACCTAACGTCTACGCCGACCCGCTACTTCACGGGTGACTGACCACCAGTCCCCGATTCTGCGTCTCACGTGGGTCACGAGCAGGAGACTCAGCGGGTCACCGCGGTCCTGTACCGGAGATTCTGCTTCCCGATCTTGGCCCTTCCAGAACCCGGCGCCACCGGATATGCTTATAGTCTACGTGCGCTGGGGATGTGGACACATCCTGCTCGTACACATCATCTTGCATCGGTGGGGACAGGAGGCGAGTCATGAACATCCGAGCGGGGCTGCTGGGGGCGTCGGTGGTTGTCTGTCTTGTCGGCCTACCGGCATGGGCCGTCGAGCGACACGTGCCGAGCGAGTACGCCACGATCCAGGCGGCCATCGATGCCTGCTCCGACGGCGACGAGGTCATCATCGCGCCGGGCACGTACGAGGGCGAGGGCAACCGAGATCTCGATTACGTCGGCCGAGCGATCACCGTCCGCAGCACCGACCCCAACGACCCAAACGTCGTCGCTGCAACGATCATCAAGTGTAACCCCGACGACCCCAATGACCCCGATGACCCCAACTACTACGGCGACCACCGCGGCTTCATCTTCGCGAATGGGGAAGGCCCCAACTCCGTCGTGGCAGGACTGACGATCGCCGCTGGGTTCACCGTCGGCAATGGCGGCGGGATGCAGTTGTACGGCAGCAACCCGACGGCGGTTGGCTGTACCTTTACCGAGAACACAGCAGAAGAAGGCGGTGGGATGTGGAACTATGCGAGCAGCCCAACGGTCACGAACTGCACGTTCAGCGGGAATGCGGCCGACGCCGGCGGTGGAATCGCCAATCTGGACAACAGCAGTCCGACAATGACGGACTGCTCATTCATGGGCAATACGGCGAGGATCGGGGGTGGGATTAACAACTGGCATCACAGCAACCCAACGGTGGCAGACTGCACCTTCATCGCGAATAGCGCTGACAACGAGGGCGGCGGGGTATTCAACGTGGACAGCAGCGACCCGTTGCTGAACCACTGCACGTTCACTGGGAACACGGCGCAAATGGGCGGCGGAATGCACAGCACTGAAAGCGCCCCTACAGTAACGGAGTGCACGTTCAGCGGCAATACGGCCGAGTACTATGGCGGCGGGCTATTCAGTGTTGAATGCAACCCGACGGCAACGAACTGCACCTTCACCGGGAACACTGCGGAGCACGGCGGCGGCATGTACAACTGCTACGCTGACCCGACAGTTGCCGGCTGTGCGTTCAGCGGGAACACGGCGGAAGTCGGGGGCGGGACCTACAACTACTACAGCAGCGCAACGGCGACGAATTGCACGTTCAGCGAGAATACGGCCCAGTACGAGGGTGGCGGGATGTACAACGACGAAAGCACCCCAACCGTAAGCAACTGCACGTTCGCCGGGAATGCGGCGGTGTACTACGACGGCGGTGCGATGCACAATAGGGGCGGAAGCCCCGTCGTCATCGGTTGCACGTTCACTGGGAACACGGCGGAACAAGGCGGCGGGATGCACAACTACGAGAGCAACGCGACGGCGAAAAACTGCACGTTCAGCGGGAATACGGCTGAATACGGCGGCGGGATGCACAACTACCACAGCAGCGCGACGGTGACAAACTGCACGTTCAGCAGGAATACGGCGGCGAGCGGCGTCGGAGGGATGCTCAACGTAGGTGGCAACCCGGTGGTCACCAACTGCATCCTGTGGTCGAACATACCTGACCAGATACACGTCGGTTCTGAGGGGCAGGTTACGTACACGTGCGTCGAGGGCGGCTGGCCCGGCACTGGCAACATCACCGACGATCCGCTCTTCGTCGATGCGGATGGGCCGGACGATGACCCGAATACCTGGGACGACAACGACTATCACCTCTCGCCCAACTCGCCCTGCATCGACGCCGGCGATCCCAATGCCGACTACACGGGTCAGACCGACATCGATGGGGAGCCCCGTGTCATGGGGCCCAACGTGGACATGGGCTCGGACGAGTACTGGGAGATTCCTCCTGTCCATAACGTCACGCAAGACACGTACTACTTCCTGATCCAGGACGCGATCGATGAGGCCAACGGAGGTGACGAAATCGTCCTGGCCCCGATGACCTACACCGGCGATGGTAACCGCGACCTGGACTTCGGCGGCAAGGCCATTACGGTTCGAGGCATCGATCCAAACGATCCAAACGTTGTGGGCGCAACGATCATCGATTGTGGTTGTGATCCGAACGAGTTGCCCCCGGATCCCAATGGCTGCCACCGCGGCTTCTACTTCCACAGTGGAGAAGGGGCCGACGCTGTCGTGGCCGGTCTGACGGTCACGAACGGGTTCGTCGGTGCCAGTCATTCACTCGACCCGAACGGTTGGGGAGGCGGAATCTGCTCCTGCGCGAGCAGCCCTGTGGTGACGAACTGCACGTTCATCGGGAACACAGCGTACTACGGCGGCGCGATGTGCACCGCCTACAACAGCAGGGCGACAGTGACGAACTGCAGGTTCATCGGGAACGATGCACCGGACGGCGGCGGTATGTGCAACATCAACAGCAGCCCAACGCTGACAAACTGCACGTTCAGCGGGAATACAGCGGGTTCTGGTGGCGGGATCTGCAACTATGACGGGAGCAGCCCGACGATCGTGGACTCTTTGTTCAGCGGGAACACAGCGTACCTCGGCGGCGGGATGCACAACGACGACTGCAGCCCTGTGTTGACCAACTGCATGTTCAGCGGGAACGAGACGTTGGACCGCGGTGGCGGGATGTATAACTGGTTCAGCAGCCCGACGGTAACGAGCTGTACGTTCAGCGGGAACACGGCCGCCGACCGCGGCGGCGGGATGTACAACGAGCACAGAAGCCCGACCGTCAGGTACTGCGCGTTCATCGAGAATAGGGCTGACAGCGGGGGCGGCGGGATGCACAACGACATCAACAGCAGCCCAACGGTGATGAAGTGCACGTTCAGCGAGAACTCGGTGACTGCCGGGAACATTGGGGGCGGCGGGATGTACAACCACCAGAGCAACCCGATGGTGATGGGCTGCGTGTTCAGCGGTAATACGGGAGGAGCTGTTGGTGGTATGTACAACGATGAAGGCACCCTAACCGTAGACAACTGCACGTTCAACGGGAATACGGGAGAGGCTGTTGGTGGCATTTGTAGCGAAGAAAGCACCGTAGCCGTAGAAAACTGCACCTTCGCCGGGAATAGGGCGCCCGCGCCCTTCGGGGCGGGTGGGCTGTACAACGGGGCAGGCAGCAACGTGAGGGTGACCAACTGCATCCTGTGGGCCAACGCGACCCGCCAGATCGGAGAGTGGCCCGGCACGACGCTGGTCGCATACTCGTGCGTCGAAGGCGGTTGGCCGGGAACGGGCAACATCAGCGTCGATCCGCTCTTCGTCGACGCGGACGGGCCGGATGACGACCCAAACACGTGGGAGGACAACGACTACCACCTGGCTGCGTATTCGCCGTGCATCAATGCGGGCGACCCGAACTTCGTGGTCGATCCGAACTCCCCCAACGACATCGACGGCGACCCGCGCATCCTACTGGGGCGCGTCGATATGGGGTCTGATGAGGCCACGGCGGGTGGTCGCGTTCAGAACATCTCGCAGGATACCTGGTACGCGTACATCCAAGACGCGATCGACGCAGCCAACGGGGGCGACGAGATCGTCTTGGCCCCGGTGACGTTTACGGGCGACGGCAACCGGGACCTCGATTTCGGCGGTGGGAATATCACGGTCAGGAGCATGGCCCCCGACGATCCAAACGTTGTGGCCGCAACGGTCATCCAGTGCCGTCCGGACGATCCCAACGACCCGAACGACCCCAACGACCCGAACGACTTCGGCGAGCACCGGGCCTTCCACTTCCACAGCGGGGAGAATGCCAGTGCGCTGGTGGCGGGCGTGACGATCCGGAACGGCTACGTCATCGGGGCACACGGCGGGGGGATCCTGTGCAGCGGGGCGAGCCCGACCGTCAGCCGGTGTGTCGTCGAGGACTGCTACGCGGAGTGGGGCGGCGGCGGCATCTACTGCGAGAACGGCGGGCCGATGCTCGTCGACTGCAACGTCCGCAACAACTCGGCCGGTTGGGGGGGAGGCATCCGGTGCGAGGCGAGGGACGCAACGGTGCTGAGGTGCATCATCGAAGGAAACGCCTCGGTGGGCTCCGGTGGCACGGGCGGAGGCTTGCATCTCTACTTGGAAGCCGGAGATTCCCCCCAGGTGATCGAATGTGTGATCGTTGGGAACCACGCGGCCCAGAAGGCCGGCGGTCTCCTGCTAACGGGAGGCTCGCCGCAGGTGACCAACTGCACGATCGCCGGCAACACGGCGGGAGAAGGCGGCAACGGCGAAGGCGGTGGTGTCAGGATCTACTATGGAACGCCCACGATGACCAACTGCCTGATCGCCGACAACGGGTCCGACCAGGTCGCAGGCGGCGTCAGCTGTGCCTTCTCGACCGCGGTGCTGACGAACTGCACGCTGAGCGGCAATAGCGCGGACTCAGCGGGCGGCGGGGTCTACTCCTGGGACAGCTCGCTGGCGCTGGAAAGCACCATCGTGTGGGACAACGCGGCCCCAACCGGCGCGGAGATCCGTGCGCTGAGCGGTTCGGTGCTCACGGTCGAATACTGCGATGTGCGGAACGGCCCCGGCGGGGCCGAGGTCGACCCCAACAGCACGCTGATCTGGGACCCCAACACGGATCTTGACGCCGATCCGTGCTTCGTCGACGCGGACGGACCCGACGACGACCCGAATACGTGGCAGGACAACGACTATCACCTGTCGCCCAACTCGCCCTGCATCGATGCGGGCGACCCCAATTGCGACTGCGCTGATCAGACGGATGGCGATGGCCAGCCAAGAATCAACGGGATCGTCGACATGGGTTGGGACGAGTATTGGGGCGATCACGTTGTCCTCACGCTGGAGATCAAAGGAGAGCACAAGGGTGACGTGGTTCTCGACCCAGAGCCGACAATCTCCGTCGATGACTTCCATTGGTACCCGATGGGTGTGACAGTGACGCTGACCGCCGTGCCATACGAGGGCAAGGGCTTTGCGGGTTGGGAGGGAGACGTTCCTGCCGGCGAGGAGCACCTCAACCCACTGACCATCACCATGGACTCAGACAAAGACATCACGGCCTCCTTCAAGTGCGGCCTGGGCATGGGCCCCATGCTGCCCCTGATGCTCGGCATGCTTGGGCTATGCGTGGCGGTGAGACGTAGTCGGTAGTGAAGCAGTCGGAAGGGATGATTCCGTCGCAGAAGTGGTGGATGTTGCTTGCTGATGAATCGAGAGTATAGGGGATGGGAGACAAGCGATGCGCATAAAGGGCCTGCAAATCCTCGCGGCGGGCGTAGTGGTAACAATCGTCACGCCGAGCTTGGCCGTGGAACGGTACGTGCCGAGCGAGTACGCCACGATCCAAGCGGCCATCGACGACTGCTCCGACGGCGACGAGGTCATCATCGCGCCGGGGACGTACGAGGGCGACGGCAACCGCGATCTCGACCCCAACGGCTTGGCGATCACAATACGAAGCAGCGATCCCAATGACCCGAACGTCGTCGCGTCAACCATCATCAAGTGTAATCCCGACGACCCCAATGACCCCGATGACCCAAACTACTTCGGCGACCATCGCGGCTTCTACTTTCACAACGCGGAGGGCCCAAACACCGTCTTGGCGGGCCTGACGATCACGAAAGGCCATGCCGACGACGGCGGCGGCATCTGCTGCTACGAGAGCAGCCCGACGCTGACGAACTGCACGATCAGCGGAAACTCGGCCGATGCTTCCGGCGGCGGTGTCCAGTGTATGTTCTACAGCAGCCCGACGCTGATGAACTGCACGATTACCGGGAACTCAGCCGGGCAGGGCGGCGGCGTTTTCTGCCTGGTGGACAGCAGCCCGACGTTGACGAACTGCATCCTCTGGAACGATTTGCCGCAGGAGATCGACGCGGGCGGCGGCAGCAACCCAGCCGTGACCTACTCCTGCATCCAGGGCGGCTGGGCGGGCGAGGGCAACATCGACGCGGATCCACAGCTTGCTTCTGCGGACGACTACCATCTGACGCTGGGCTCGCCATGCATCGATGCCGGTACGAACGAGCCTGCCGCCGGACTGCCGCCGAACGATCTGGACGGCGATCCGCGTCCGCTGGATGGCGATGGGGACACAATCGCCATCGCCGACATGGGGGCCGATGAGTTCGACCCGACCGTGACACTCATCGGCCTGAGTGC
>Ga0180432_10000389_pt1 | contig 71302 bp, 53 predicted proteins | sample SS_ome_10_FD_132414 | JGI IMG/M metagenome (GOLD analysis project Ga0180432, IMG submission 132414) | Hypersaline lake sediment archaeal communities from the Salton Sea, California, USA - SS_1_MS_2 metaG | ecosystem: Environmental > Aquatic > Non-marine Saline and Alkaline > Hypersaline >...
GCGGCCACGACCTACTTCTCGTACGATGTTGCCGGGGGGCTCGCGGAGAAGGTGACGGTGAAGGACGCCGACAGCTCCGTGCTGGTGAGATTCGCCTACACGCGCGACGCCGCGGGCAACCCCGTCGCCATCGAGCGCGAGTCGGGCCTGGGCACCTTCTACTACGAATACGATGCCCTCCAGCGCCTCGCCTACGAGGGGCAGTTCGTGGGCGCCGCCAGGCAATACGAGAACTACTACGAATACGATCCGGCGGGCAATCGGACGCTCCTCACGCACGGCGAGACGGGCGCCGAGGACCTCACCTACTACACCTACGACGCCGCCAACGAGCTGACGCAGGCGCGGGACATGGACGGATGGCTTGATTTACCACAACGGGCCCGGATGAAAGCGTCGTGCGGAGGGGAGACGTCGGCCGAGGTATAGCAGATGGCACGAGAACACAGGCGTTTGTTGCTGTGGGGTTCTGTTCTGGTGACGTTGTTTTCATTGCTGCACGTCGCAGCGGTCGTTGTCCTGTCCGCATGCGAGTTTCCCTCACGTATGATTGAGCAGAGGCGATACCAGCGACGGTGGGAAGAGCGGCGCGCCAGAGCCCAGCTCATGCAGCAGATGCACCACGACATCATCGCGCGGTACGAGGGGCTCCCTGCGCCGTCGACATACACCAAAGAGGTCCAGCGCCTGCTGGAGCAGAACGGCAACCCTTTCAGCAGGATGTATGCCATCGAGTGCGAGGATGGACACGTGAAGTGCATGGTGGACGTCCCCCGCCAAGAACTCAGTGACGTCGGCGTTGTGGACGGCGGCGGCAAGGTCTTTGTGAACGACCGTACTGACTTGGTCCTTCGGGTCTGGGCGGAGGCTTACCGTAACCGGACCATGGCGGGGGAATGGGCTGACGGATGGTAGGCCACGCCGCCACCAAACAGCACCGAATCATATGATTGCAAAGCGACAAGGGCAGCCCAAACGGAGGAGGGCGAGTGCGTTGAGCAAGAATCCGGCTGCCTTCGTGGGTTGGTGTGTCATGGCTGTGGCAATCCTGCTGGGAGCGCACCTTGCGTGGTTGGTTGCGGTGGGCGGCTTTGGGTTCCCTCAGGACATGCTCCGCCGGCGCGCCGACCGCCGCATGTCAGAAGATCCCGCCGGGAGAGCCCGCTTCATGCAGCAGGTGTACGCCCACACCGAGAGGCGTTACGGCAAAGTGACGCCTGACTTGCTTCTGCTGGAGTTGCGGACGACGTTGGCTGCAAGCGGCAATCCCTTCGGACGGTTGTACGTCATAGCTTCGCTCGAAGGAAAGACATACATCGCTGATGTTCCAGCAGATGCTCTCACTCAAGCCTGCGTGCTTTGGATGGGACCGAAAGGCAGCGGGGTCGATACTAACGCCAGCCCGTCAGCCGCGCTACGCGTGTGGGCCGAAGCGGCTAAGGGCGGTACGGTGGCATGCTCTCCGAGCACCTCGCCGTAGTTGGGCAAGGCCGGCAGGAAAGCTCGGTATCGAGAAACGGGGACACAGATGTCTGTCGCACAGCATGACGATCGGCGGTTGGCGATGTGGGGCGGGGTGTTGTTCGTGCTTAACGGGGCGTTGCACGTCGGGTATTCCTTCGTCGCGATGTCTCGAGGGGGCCTGCTACTGCTCCTTGGCCCGCTCCTGCCCGTTGTTGCTCTCTGCGCGGTCTTCTGTGCTGTCGTGCTCACACTGAAGGACCGAAGTTGGTGGCCGATGGTGCTGGCCGTGCTGGGGCTCAATGTACCTCTTGGTGCCATGCTGTTGTTGGTGTTCCGCCTTATCCTCTGAATGCTGCGGGGAGGGCCTTGCAGAGAGTGGTGGCGATCACGTACAAGGACGGCACGCCGAACACCTTCCACTACGACGCCCGGGGGCGCCGCTACGCCGTCGAGGAATCGGCGGGCCTGCGCTACTTCACGTGGGATGGCAACGGCATGAACCTGCTCTGCGAGCGGGATGAGTCAGGGGACGTGACGGCCGAGTACACGCACGGCTGGACGCCCGTGGACGGCATCGGCTCGATGGTGGCGGCGGTGAAGACGGACGGCGGCGGGACGTACTACCAGTATCCCATCTACGACCATCGCGGCACGGTGGTGCGGCTGGTGGACGAGGCCGGCGCCGTCACCGCCTACTATGAATACGACGCCTGGGGCAACGCGCTGCACGAAGAGGAATCCGGCGCCACCAACCGCTTCCGCTATCAGTCCAACTGGCTGGCGCTGGAGGACTCGGATAGCGCGCTCTACCTGTCGGCGGCGAGGCTATACGATGCGGAGACCGGTAAGTTCCTGGTAGTTGATCCCATTCGGAAATGCCTCCACCCGAGTGCTTACGCCTATGCTGCGAATATGCCGACGCGACGCGTTGACCCCAAAGGACATCAGGCCGTTCCTGACTATCCCAACCCAGATTGGATGGCGTCGAGCGTCGGAAGTGCTGTCCTCGAAGAGGCATGGGGCGGTCCTCTGCCCGAAGGCATGGACTTGATAGACATATTCTACGCCCTGCCCGAAGACGCGCAGGGGTTCGTTTTCGACATGTTCCTCTTTGACCTAGCCAAGCCCGTCCCCCCCTGTGATTGGACTCCGCCAGTCGAGGTAGGTGAAGAGCAAGGGCAGGAAGAGGCCCTCATATTCCTCGAGCAGATATGCACGAGCGGCCAAGGCCTCGACCTACCGGAGGGGCGCGTAGAGATCCCCTGGCTTGCGTCAAGCCTTGCGAAGCAGAGCGGTGCGATAGCCGAGCAATGTCAGCGCCTGATAGACCTTGCTAAGGATCTTGGCCTCCACGACGCTTACATCAAGAAAGGCGCGAACGGTACGAAGTACTTGATAATCAAGGGCTATCCGGGGCTCCGGACGAGCCTCAAGGGCACCAGGTATCTCGCCAGCAACACCAAGGTCGGGCAGATAGTCGCTGCCAAGAAGGTCAGTGGCGGGCTGACCAAGCGAGCTTTCGGCTGTGCGATTGTGACGACAGTGGCATTCAGTGTCGTCGAAGGGATCCTGGATCGCCAGACCCTAGGGGAGATCGGAGTCGGGGCCGGCGTGGACGTAGCTGTGGCGGGTTTGGGCGTGCTGACGTCTGCTGCGGTCGGAGCTGGAGTAGGTACTTTCGCATGCCCCGTAGTGGGCACAGCCGTCGGAATGATAGTCGGCGTGTTTGTCACTACATTTTCAGACTATGCTATTCACCACTTCGAGATAAAGCAGAAGATATACGCTTTCCTTGTTGAAGTGAATGCGGGGTTCGAAAGGCACCGTACGCTCGTTCCGGTTGGTGGGCTGATATGGATTGACATCACGCCTGACATTGGCGCGGAGCCGGTCAGGGATATCATATGACTGCAGCTGTGGCCGCACGTTGCTACAGTGGCGTTGACAGGGAAAGCCTCGTGGGAGTGTGGCATGTTGTGGTATAGGTGGAGGAAGACGCGCCCTGCGGGCAGGGGAGCGGCGGAGAACCGAGAGGGCGATTCACTGCGGCCCGCGGTTTCACGCCTGCTGAAGGCGTGGATGTTCTGCGACCTCATAATGGGGGGACTCACACAGATTGTGCTCTGCGTCGGAGACATAGGCGAGCGCATGCCGTACCTGAAGACGATGAACGCCGCCGTGCTCGGGCTTGCTCTTGTCTGGCCCTGGATGCTTATCGGGCTGCTGTACCTCACCAGGCGGGGTATCTACGTGTTCGTGCTTGAGCCGATCTCGGTGATGCTGCCCCTTGCCTGGTTTTGCCTCATGGGGGGTCTCTTTGCCACGTTGGAGGGCACCGGCAAAGCCCCGTTCAATCCCTGGCCGCTCGGCGCAGCGCTGTTCGTGCTGGCTAGCATCCTCATCCTCGTACTCGAGTGGAAGACCGGGGCTTTTCTCTGGGACGAATGCGTCGAGACCGGAATGGTGGACCTCGACGAGGCAGTTGTGAGGCCACAGGCTCCGCGCTTCAACGTATCTCACCTGCCGCGCTGGGCTCGTGCGAGCCTGCCGGCGGGCGTCGTAGCCATGATCGTGGTCGTATTCTCTTCCGTGGTGCGCATTTCCCTTCCCGGCGACCGGAGCCTGGTTGTGATGGTCGCCGTGGGGTGGTTGGGAGCTTTCGTGATTGGCGGTGTAACATGGGCGCATGGGATCGCCCTGCTATGGAGGGCCGTGTTTTGGGAGATCCGGAGTGGTCGGAAGCTAATCGTTGAATTGTAACATGAACCGAGGAAGCGCCCTCACGGCGGCGCGGGGAGGTCACCGAAGAGCTTCATGGCCGAGGCGAGGTGCGCCCGTGCCGCGCGGATGAACGCCGCCCCGTGCTGCTCGGTCAGGCGCTCGCCAAGTTTGCTGCAACGCAACGTCTTTGAGCCCGATAGCTCCCGCAGCCTCTGCTTCCGCTCGTCGTAAGAGTCCAGCGCGAACACCTCCCGCAGCCGGGGCTCCAGCTTCGCCCAGACGCTCGTTGCGTTGCCCGCGTCGAAAAACTCTGCCAGGAAGTCAAAGGTGGCCCTGGCAGCAGCCATCGCCCGGCACTTGTTGTCCACCCTCCTGCCGTCCCGCGGGTCCGTCCAGACGTAGTTCACCACGTCGGGCACGACCCGGAGTTCTGCATGGCCGACATTGGGCAGGGCGCTTTTCACGAAGTACCAGGGGAAGCAGGAATTCAGGTCCTCCTGCCAGCCGGAGAAGGTCTCGTGGCTGAAGGTGTCCTGGAGCGTGTGGAGGGCGATGCCGAGCCGCAGGGGATCGTCACCGGCCGCCTCCAGGAGGGCATGGGCGCGGCGGCTGTCGCGCGTGGTCATCCAGGGGGATTCCGCGTCGTCGCCGGGCAGGAAGTGGAACGGCACCAGGACCGAGAGTTGGACCTGCCTGTCGGACCAGTTGCCCACGATGCCAGACTGAGTCTGGATACCGTGCAGGTCAGCGATCGTAAGGTCGTCGGTGTACTGGTCCGCCCATGCGATGGTCTTCGCCTCGGTGGCGCGGAGGCCGACCCGACGCAGGGCAAGCGCGCCAGGCGCCCCGCCTACTTCGCCATCTGGCCCAGGGTGATGGCGAGGAGGGCGGTGCTGCAGCCGTAGCCCGCGCCGCCGTAGAGGTCCCCCATGTATTCGAGAAGCTGGACGTCTATGGATTCGATCTCCACGTCCGGGCGCGGGTTCTTCCACTGCATGCTGTAGAGGACGCCCTTGCGGTCGCCGCCCTTGGGCAGGTCAACGGCGGCGCCGACCGTCGCGCCCTCCAGCGGATGCGGGGTCACCTGGAGCCAGTCGTCTATGTGCCTTTCGAGCAGCACGGGCGCCTCGACTGTGGCGCCGTCCGCGTAGTGGAGCACGTAGCGCATGACGGCGGGCAGCTCGTAGCGCCGGCGGGGGCCGCCTATTTCCGCGCGCGCCCGGTTCGAGATGCCGCGCCTGACCCTTGCCCCGTGCAGGAAGAACAGGAAGTCCGCCTTGCGGCCGACCTTTATGCCGGTCGCCTTCAGCGGCAGGCCCTCCAGGTCCTGGTCGGCGCTGAGCATGATGCAGTTCGGCACGGGTGCGGTGGGGTAGTCCACCGTGTGGAAGAGCACGTCGCCGTACATCTGCTCGCCCATCCTCAGGTTGCTCAGGTCCATGCCCTCTTCGCCGAACCACGGGGTGCGGCCTGCGGCGGGGGCAACGTAGCGGTTGCAGTAGTCCGTGAGTTCGAGCGTCGAGTAGCGGATGTTCAGGCCGGGCACGGCGAGCGCGCGGGACTCCGTGCCGACGCCCATGTTGCGCAGGATGACGCCCGTCAGGTTCTGCTTCTTGCCGGCGTTCTCCTCGAAGGGTTCGTCGGCCATGAAGTTGGTCTGGTTCAGGAAGACGCCTCCCTTGCCCCGGGGGTAGGCCACCAGGCCGCCGACGTTGTCGATGAAGACCGCCTCGCGCGGCGGCTCGGGGCGCAGGAACTGCAGGTAGTCTATGCCCAGCAGGCGCACGTCGGGCCGCGCCTGGTTGACCTCCTGCCAGGAGCGCACGTCGAACGTGATGGTCTTCTCGACGCGGCGCGGCTCGGGCAGCTTTATCTCGTTGACTTTCGAGGAGACCGGCAGCCGGACGCTGACCTTGTTCGCCGTGTCGCCGTCCAGGATGACGTCCATGTCCTGGATGGCCCAGTAAATGTCGTTGCTCCAGATGTTTATCTGCGCCAGGGTGTCCGGGCGGCGGAGCCGGAAGGTGAGTTCCCTGTGGTCCTCGTCCTCTTCGATCCAGACGGAGTAGTAATACCGCCAGTCGTCGCTGACGAACATGCCGTTGACCATGTTGTAGGGGTCGCGGTCGTTGAAGCCGGGCTCGTAGGCGAACGGGTCCTCCGGCCCGTCGGGCATGAGGCAGAACGGGGCGAAGTCCCGCCCGTCCACGACGTGGCTGTAGGTGTCGCCGCTTATCCAGCGGCGGTTGTGGAGCATCTTCTTCGTGCCGAACAGGGCCACGTCCTGGCAGCCGAGCGTGGCGGCCAGGGAGAAGTCCGGCCGTTCCATCGTGACGCGCTCGATGCGGAAGGGCCGGACCATGTGGTCGGTGCCCATGAAAGCGTTGAACTCGCCGATGCCGTCCGGCCCGAGGCCGTTGAGCATGATCCATCCGCCGGCCTGCTGGAAGGCGTCGGCCTGGGCCTTGAGTCCTGCGAGCGCGGACAGGTTGTCCTTCGAGGCGTCCACCACGACGGCGACGTACTTCGACGCGTCGAGCGCGGCCCGCAGGTCCGCGACGGATTCGACGAAGCGGCCGGTGGCGCGGACGTTGTCCACCAGCTGGCGGTCTTCGGGCGCGTAGACGGCGGCCACGCCGGACGGCGGGGCGTAATCGGCGTACGTCTCGACCATGTTGCGCAGCAGCACGTCGGCCGCCGGCTCGACGCCGAGCTTCGAGCCGACGCGGAGCTGGCAGAGCAGGATGACGCCCGTGCCGCACGGCATCTCGATGAGCGGGGAGTACTCGATGACGCCGTCGGAGAAGGCAAAGACGCCGGCCAGGCTGCGCCCGCCCTGGGACGGCTTGCGATAGACGTTCTGGTAGGTGGGGTGGCCGTCGAGCCAGTCAATCAGGTCCTCCCTGCCCAGGTCCTCGAAGATGGGCGTGCCGAGCGCCGCCGGGTGGGCGTAGCCACCGAAGTGGGTCGAGGTGGTCAGGGGCGCGGGGACGTTCGCCCCCGCGACGGGCGCCTGCTGCTCCAGGACGATGACGCTGTTGCCGGCGGCGGCGTAGGCGAGCAGGTCGCGTCCGAGGGCCTCGGTCGGGCTGAGGGTGTCGGGACCTATGAGCAGCAGCCCCTGGCGGCCCTTGAGGCCGGCCAGGTCTTCGAGCCGGTCGAACTTTACCCCGGCGGCGGCGAGGAAGTCGGCGGCCTTGCCGCTCCGGTCGAGCACGGCGACCGGCACAGCGACGTTGACCTTTGTGATGACGGGCAGGACGGGCACGATGCGTTCGTCCACGAAGTCCGGCGCGCCCGGCTGCGTGACCTTGAGCGTGAGCGTGCCTTCGAGCCGCCGGTCCGTCTGCGGGGCGTTGATGACGAGGGTCTGCTCCTGGCCGGAGCCGGGCTCGATGCGGAGCTTCGCGGTGTCGCCGGCGATCCGCTTGCCCTCGATCTCGTAGGACCACTCGAAGGTGACGGGCTCGGCGCTGAAGGTGTCGTTCATGACCTTGAAGAGCAGTTCGGCGTGCCGGCCGGCGTAGAGGCGCCGGGTCTGCCTGCGCGGGATGACGCAGAGGTCGCTGAATATCTTGCGGGCGTCCTCGCAGTGGGCCAGGTTGTCCCAGGGGAAGAAGCCGGCTGCGCCGGCCCATCGGTATCCGCCGTAGAGCATCCGGAGGTACTTCGCCTTGCCGTTGTCGGCGTGCTGCGCGCTGCGGAACGCCTCGTCGCCGATCATCCACGGGGCGTAGCGCAGGGCCTGGCCGGCGGCGCTTTCACCGACGATCCAGGGCTTCTCCCGGTCCCACGGGTAGCGCGTTATCTTCTCGGAGTAGCGTTCCAGCGTGTAGGCGTTCTCCGGGTACCAGTCGTCGCCGGTCGTGGGGTAGTGGGGGCCGTTGATCTCGCACGGCCCGCCCAGGTCGCCTGCGCCGCCGACGGTGTAGGGGCGGGTGGGGTCGTTGTCCCGTCCGACCTGGATCACCTCGGCCATGAGCTCTTCGATCTTGCCTAGGTCCTCGCCGCCGTAGCGGTTCATGGCGTTGATGTAAACCAGTTCGTTCTCGATCTGGTAGAAGATCACGCACGGGTGGTTGCGGTAGGCGCGGGTGAGCTGGTCAATGTGCTCGCGGAAGTTCTCCCACAGGACCTTGTTCGGCGCCAGCACGCGCTCGTCGGACTCCAGCTCTTCCCTATAGGCCAGTTGGAAGCTGATGAACATGCCGTCTATCATCGAGCAGAGCCTGCCGGGGATGCCGTTGCGGTCGTAGAACTCCAGCCGCTCCTCGCGCGAGGGCAGGAAGAAGCTGGACTTGCGGTTCTTGCTGAAGCGGGTGAAGCGGTCGTTCTCGCCGCGGAAGCGTTCGAGCCAGGTCTCCCCGTTCCACGGGCGGCCCGCCACGGTGACCCAGTTCCACACGTTCCGCCGCACGCCGTTGATGCGCAGAGCCGTGCCCTCGATCGTGACCTCGCGGAAGCCGAAGAGCTCCTCCTGCACGTCAATCGTCTTGCCGGCCTCGGTCACGCTCGTGCGCAGCCGGTAGAGGTCCGGGTCGGGCAGGGGCCACCAGAGCTTCGGGGCCTCCCACGCGCCGGCCACGGCCACCGTGGCCGTCGCCGTCGCCGGGACGCTCAGGTCAACCGGGCCGAACCGCTTCTCGACCTGCCCGGTGCCCTCGTGGACCGCCTCGCAGAGCACCTGGAACCTGCGCGCGCGGTCGGCGGTGTTGCGGACCGTCACGTCCACGTCGAGCCGCTTGTTCCGGACCGACGGCCTGATGAAGACATCCTCCGTGTAGGCATCGCCGACGGCCACGAGCGTGACGGGATTGACGATGCCGTAGTCGCGCCCGTCGCCGTCGCCCTTCGAACTGGGGTAGATGGGCGCGACGTACATGAGGCCGCCGTGATTGGCGTACGGGCGGTTGCGGTGGTAGTCAACGTCGGTGCCGGCGCGGTAGTTCTCCGCGTCGACGGCGTAGTAAGAACTCTTGATGGCCACGGCGATCTCGTTGGTCGTCCCCGGCTGGATGTGCCCGCTCACGTCCAGGTCCCACGGGATCCAGACGCCCTTGTGCGAGCCAACGAGCCGACCGTTGACGAAGACGCTCGCGATCCAGTTCGTCCCGGAGAAGTGCAGCTTGAACCCGCGCCCCTTGTAGCCGGCGGGGACGTCCGCCCGCGTGCGATAGACCGTCCGGTGGGCCAGGTTCAGGCCGTCCACGCTCCACTGCGACCCGGGCAGTTCGATGCCCCGCCATCGCAGGGGGTACACGTCGGGGGCGGGCACCTTCTGGACCGGCGTGAAGCGGTCGGCGTCCATGTCCGTGTCGTCGTAGCGGGCGACCTGCCAGGGGCCGTTCAGTTCCAACTCGCTGCGGGCGGCGCCGGAAACCGGCTCGGGAAACTTGAAGACGTGGGCGGCTGCCTGGCGGTCTATCTCGGCGTCGTACTGCTCGCCCGGCTTCAGCCTGCCCTCGGGGACCCACGGGTCCGTGACGAAGGCGAAGCAGTCCAGGGCGATCCAGAGGGACTTGTTCCCCTCGCCGATCTCCATGTATCGCACGGCGAGCTTTGCCGGGCCGCGCTTGAGTTGGACCTTGCCCAGATCGAGCCAGGCAACCTCGTTCCACGTCTTCAGTTCCATCACGTTCGTGGTGAGGGCCTGGTGGGGGCCTTCGCGCCACTCGCCGTCTCCAATGCGCCACTGGAAGGGCGAGCGGATCCACTCCATGCCGACGCGCGCCCAGGCGTGGTATTCGCCGGCCTCGGGCGCGGCGAGGTCATAGGTGAACTGGAACCCGCCCTCGGGCATCTGCTTGGCGAGGGCGTTGGCGGCGAAGTTGGCCGCCAGCCACTTGTCGCCGGACAGCAGGTGCGCCCGGTCGGACCCCGTCCAGTAGTCCTCGAAGTTGATCGAGGCGGGCTCCTCGGCCTCCACCCAGACATAGGGCGCCGCTTCCGCCGAGAGGGCCGGGCCTGCGGCGATGGCGAACAGGACTGCCGACACAACCACCAGCGATGCACGGATAGAAGGGCGCATGGCTTTGCTTCCCAGCTTCTGGCTATGGTGTGAGAAGACGCCCCCCGTGCAGCGGGGGCCAAGGCCCTTATAGCGCGCCGGGCGCGGGATGTCAATCGCGCCGCCCGGGGCGTCCGCCCGCTCCTGGTTGCAGCGCCCGTGGGTTCTGGTATTATGGCGGGTCTCCGTTGACACGAGCAGGGAGCGAGTCATGGAATACGTCGCGATCTTCCACGCGAACCTGAACTACGCCTGGCTGGAGCCGTACTTCTTCGAGCGCACGATCCGCGCCTCCTACGAGACCATCTTCGACGTTTTCCGGGAGCGATGCCCCGACGCCCGATACGTGTTCGAGGCGTCCGGCTACACCGTGGAGCACATCGCGAAGGTCACGCCGGACGTGCTGGACAAGCTGCGGGACGCAATCGAGCGCGGGCAGTGCGAGTTCATGGGCTCGCCCTACGCCCATCCGGTCCTGGCGAACGTGCCGGAGGAGGACGGGCGCTGGTCGAACGAGTTCGCCATGCGCGCCTACGAGCAGTACCTGGGCCTGCGGCCGGAGTCGGGCTGGAACCCCGAGTGCACCTGGCGCCAGCACGTTCCGCGCACCTTCCGGGACGTGGGCTACCGCTACCTGACGCTCGACTTCGAGAGCTACAAGGTCAGCACGGACAAGGAGTACGGCTGGGTCGAGCGGAACCGCGGTCGCAACATCTACTGGGGCGGCCACCTGCCCGAGTACGACGTCGATCCCGACGATCCCGCGCTGCACAAGCCCTTCCGCGACGTCGTGCCCGGCCTGCACGGCATGTGCCGCAGCGACCGGCTGGCCGGCCGCTCCATCGCCTACTTCCTGGGAAGCGTCCCGCTGGCCGACTACATCGAGAACATCAGGAAGTGGTCCGGCACGGTGGACGAGGGCTCGCTGATCATCTTCGCCGACGACGCCGAGTACTGCGGCACGCGCGGCTATTACGACATCAAGCACTACGGCGATTACTCGAAGTGCTTCGGCGTGGTGCCAGAGGCCGCCGAGCGCCTGGAGGCGATGGTCAACGCCGTCAGCGAGCTGGGGCCGATGATCACTTTCAAGGAGGCGTGCGAGAAGGAGCCGGTGGGCGAGCCGTTCTTCGTCGAGGACGGCATGGCCTGGCACCGCACCTACGCCGAGGTCTGGGGCAACACGCCCGAGGCGAAGCGCTTCGACCCGCAGCTTGACCTGATCCGCAACGACTACAGGCTGAACGTGCAGCCGATGGCGGAGGCCGACGAGCGCTGCAAGCCGATGGTCGAGGAGTTCTGGTTCCACCTGACCAGCGCGGCCAACTCCGACGGCCGCTGGCCGCCGCCCCTGCGCAAGGTCAGCCCGTACCACCGGGAATGGGTCGAGCGCGAGATCGCCGCTGCCCGCGCGGCGCTGGAGAAGCTGAAGGGGGCCGTCCGCGCAGAGGCCGTCGAGGCGCCGGCCAAGCAGGCCGGCGAGGGCGGAGAGCCGCGCGCCGACGGCAGCGACATGCCCGACCCCGCCGCGCTCAACTGGAAGGAGCTCCAGGACGAGATCTACCGCGCCCACCAACTGAACGACAACCCCGAGACCTGCCAGGAAGGCGCGGGCAGGATCCGTGCAATCTTTGACGAATACCGCCGGCGCGGCGTCGCCCATACGGCCCCGCCGCGCATCAGGGAGTGAAGCGTGGGCGGTGAGTACTTACAGATAAAGGCTGGGCCGCGCCTGTTCGTTGTGCTCGCGGCCCTCATCCTGCCGCTGGCGGGGTGCATGCCCTGCCGGCGGGACGCCGCCGGAGCCGCCTTCCAGGCCGAGAAAGGAGATCGCGTCGTGGATGAGAAGGAGCCCGAACGGAAGGCGCTCAACGTCATTTTCGTCGGCAACAGCTACACCTTCTGCAACGACCTGCCCGGGACGATAGGGCGCCTGCTCGAGGCCGGCGGCACGGAGTTGCGCGCCGGCCGCTACCTGAAGGGCGGCGCGACGCTGAGGCAGCACTGGGCCCACAACCTGGGCCAGGCGGACGAGGGGGATCTGGAGCGCGCCCCGGAGGCCAGTTTCGATGACTGGAAGGGGCGCTTCGACGCCCTTCTGGCCGGCGGCAAGTGCGATTACGTGATCCTTCAGGGCAACAGCCGGGATACGTTGATGGACTGGGGCTTCGAGGAGGCCGCCCGGCTCTGGTGCGAGAAGCTCGGCGCGGAGAGCCCCGATACGAAGGTGCTCTTCTTCATGACCTGGGCGCGGAAGAACCTGCCGCAGGACCAGGCGACCATAACTGGGGGCTACCGGGACGTGGCGCGGCGGAACGGCGCCCTCGTCGCACCCGTCGGCGAGGCGTGGCGCGCCGCCCTGGAGGCCCGCCACGGCCTGGTGCTACACGTGGAGGACAACTCGCACCCGGCGCCGCTCGGCACCTACCTGGCCGCATGCGTCTTCTACGCCTCCCTGACGGGCAAGAGCCCGGTCGGGCTCCCGGCCAGGTTCTCCGTTGCGGGGGACCGGGGAACCGACTATGCGCTGAGCGACGAGGACGCCGCGTTCTTCCAGCAAGTCGCATGGGAAGCGTACCTCGAGAACGAGAAGGTGATGGAGGCCGATTGACCGCCGCCCGATGGCCCGAAAGGAGTGCAGTGATGGTGCGTTGCACGTTGGCGTGTCTCTTGATGGCGCTGGTTGTCCTGTCGCGGGGCGCCGCAACGGCGTCCGCGGCCGAAGCCCCGCCGCAGTACTGGACGTTCGCGCCCGGGCCGGACCCCTTCGGCCGGTCGCCGATTGACCTGCGCTCCCTCAACCAGGACGTGGCCGGCGAGGACGGCTTCGTCGTGCGGGACGGCGACCGCTTTGTCTTCTCGGACACGCGGGAGCCCGTGCGCTTCTGGGCCGTCGTCTCCCAGAAGAACGTCGGCAGCCTCAGCCACGAGGCCATTGATTACATGGCGCGGCGCTTCGCCAAGAACGGCGTCAACATGTACCGCGTGCTCAAGCACATCGGCGACCAGGGGGCGGACGATCCGACGGCGGTCGATCAGCAGCTCCTGGACAACATCCATTACGTCGTCGCCGCGATGAAGAAGCAGGGCATCTACACGCACCTGGACATTTACATCCCCCTGAGCGCAGAGGTGACGCCGAGCTGGGGGCTGCCGGGCTTCGAAGGCATCAACAACAAGGCGCCCTTCTCGCTCCTTTTCTGGCACCCGCGCATGGACGAGATCTATAGGGCATGGCTGAGGAAGCTGTTCCTGAGCGAGAACCCGTACACCGGCACGACGCTGGCCGACGACCCGGGGCTCGCCCTCTACACGCTCGCCAACGAGGACAACTTCTTCTTCTGGACCTTCACGCCCGGGAAGAACATCCCGTACGAGTGCATGGAGGTGCTGGAGGCGCGATTCGGCCGGTGGGCGGCGGAGAAATACGGCTCCTTTCAGGGCGCGCTGGACAAATGGGCTTTCGCCAACCAGCGCGACAGCGTGGCCGACGGCCGGGCCGGCCTGCTGAGCGCCTGGGAGATGACTGCCGCCTACGGCGAGCAGGAACCCCGCTCGCAGGTCCGCGTGGCCGACCAGTTGCGCTTCATCACGGAGGTGCACCACGCCTGGTACGAGGACGTCATGCGCTGGCTGCGGGAGGAGATCGGGCTCAAGTGCGCCGTCATGGGCTCCAAGTGGCACACGTCGGACGAGACGCGGCTCGGCCCGCTGAACAAGTACGCCACGTTCCCCAGCGACGTGATGGACGTGAACGGGTTCTACAGCCCACCCGCCGTCGGCAGGGCTGCGCAGTCATGGAGCATCAGCACGGGCGACCCTTTCCAGGACCAACTGGTCACTCTCCATCCGGAGTCTATCGTCCTGCGCGTGCTGCAATATGACGGCTACCCGCAGATGGTCTCCTCGTACAGCTGGACGGCGCCGAACCGCCACAGGGCGGAGTGCGCGTTCCTGGGCGCAGTTTACGGCGCACTGGAGGGGATTGACGGGATCGAGTTCTTCACGGCCCGCGACGGCCGGTGGGCGAGCACCGTGGGCAAGTGGCCGCTGATGACGCCCAGCCAGTTCGGGCAGTTCCCCGCCTCGGCGCTGCTCTACCGCCGGGGCGACGTGCGGGAGGCCGACGCCGTGGTCAAGCAAGTCCTCAGCCTGGAGGAGCTGTTTGAACTGAAGGGCTCCGGCACCGAAGAGCCCTTTTCCATCGATGACATGCGTGCGCGGGAGGTCCCGGAGGGGCGCGAGGCCAGGGACCTGGACGTCTCCAACATCGACCCGCTCGCCTACCTGGTCGGGCCCGTCGTGCGCGGCTTCGGCGAGGACGACGCCGGCGCCAGGCTCGCCGACCTGAGCCGCTACATTGACCGCCGGGGCAAGACCGTCCGCAGCGTGACCGGCGAGGTCCTGCTGGACTACGGCGCCGGGCTCGTGACGGCCGACTCGCCCCGCTCGCAGGGCGCCTGTGGGCTGCTGGCCGCGGCGGGGAGGATCGCCCTCGGGGACGTCACCATCGAGAGCGGCAACGAGTACGGCTCCGTGCTGGTCGCCGGCCTCACGGACGAGCCGATATCGTCCGCCCCCAGGCTGTTGCTCCAGGTGATCACCGAGGAGCAGAACTCGAACTGGCGGGTCGAGCCCCAGGGCGAAGGCCTGAGGATAGCGAACGCCGGCGGGCCGCCCCTCCAGGTGCGCGCCGCAGCCGGGTCGGTTGTCCTGAAGGGCGTCGGCGCGTCCGGCGTCAAGGTCACGGCATTGGACCAGGACGGCTACCCGCTCGGGCGCAAGGTCGCCGTCTCGCCCGCCGACGCGGGGGCCCGCATCCGCCTGGAGCCGGACGTCCTCTACTACCTCATCGAGCGCGGCTGACGGAGCGCGGACCCCTGAGAACCGACCTGCACACGCACACGTCCGAGCACCCGCGGGAGGACGCGACCTTGCACTGCACCATGAACGGGCTGAGTCTCCTGGTCGCTCTCTGCCTTGCACTGCCGGCGGCGCGCGTCGCCGCTGAGAGCGAACGCGTCGTTGTCGTCGATCCCCTGGCGAGCATCCGCACGGAGGCCGACGTAAAGCCCATCGGCGAGACGCTTCGGCTCGTCGGCCCCCGCAACGGCTTCTGCTCGGCGCAGGTCGTGGCGTTCCGCAGCGTGACGGCGGCGCGGCCCGTCCTGCGCGGCCCGGGAGGGGAGATACCGGCGGACTGCGTCCGGATTACGTACGCCGTCATGGAGTCCCCGTACAAGCCGCCGGAGGTGAGCAACGCTCCCTGGCTGCCGGAGCAGTGGCGCTTCGAGCCGCGTTACGACGTCCTGCACGCCGCGCCGCCGGCCGAGGCGGAGATACTGCCCGTCTGGCTGACCGTGCGCGTGCCCGCCGGCCAGGTTCCTGGAGAGTATGGGGGCACGATGAAGGTCGGCGGGACGGACGTGCCGGTCAGGCTCACGGTCTGCGACTGGGTCTGCCCCGATCCCGCCGATTGGGTCACCTACATGGGTCTGGTCCACTCGCCGGAGACGATGGCCCGCCACTACGGGGTCGAGCCCTGGTCGGACGAGCACTGGGCGCTGGTCGAGAAGGAGCTGCGCTTCGCGGCGGCGCTCGGCGACAGGATGATCTCGCTGCCCGTTTACCACCGCACGGACCTCTGCGAGTACCCGTGGATCCGCTTCCGCGTGCAGGGCGACGGCTACGAGCCGGACTTCAGCATCGTCGAGCGCTACCTGGGCCTCTTCAAGAGGATCGTGGGGAAGCCGAAGACGATCGTCGTGATGGCCTGGTCGGGCGGGAAGTGCGCGCCGGACATCTACGGGAGCAACAAGGGCAGGCCGAAGTCGCAGGCGCCGATCGTCGTCGTGGACGGGGCGGGCGCACTCACGCCGGTGCAGGTCCCCGTCTGCGGCCTGCCGGGCAGCGAGAAGGTGTTCGCCCCGCTCATGGATGGCGTACGCGAGCGCGTCCTCGCGCTGGGCTGGCCGGAGGAGACTGTCCTGATCGGCTGGGCGACGGACCGGCGCCCGAGCCGGGCGCAGGTTGACTTCTTCAAGCGGATAGCGCCCTGGGCGCGCTGGGCGATCTTCACCCACGGCCGCGGCGATTCGGGCTCGGACTGGCAGACCGGCGCCGCGCAGAAGGCCGAAGGCGTGCGCATCGTCGAGGGCATGGAGATCGGCCATTACGTGCACCCCGAGGCGCCGAGGGTCTATCCCGTCCCCATGGGCGAGTGCGACGAGCCCCACACCGACGGGATAGCCGGCGGCTGGGACCTGCCGTACCCGGAGTACCTGAACTTCCGCGTCTACATGTACCACACGGCCTCGCTGGCCCAGTACCGCTCCTTCCCGGGCGGCAGCATGGTCCGCGGCTCGACCGTCTATAAGGGTCACGAGCGGGCGAGCGGCGCCGGCATGTCGAACATCCCCCTGGACTTCTGGGAGGACGAGTCGGGCCGCTCGATGCTGGGCACATATGGCAGGGACTGGGCCGGCGGGTTCCATCGGCACAACAGCTTCTGGCTCATCGCACCCGGCCCGGACGGTCCTGTCTCGACCGAGCGCTTCGAGATGCTGCGCGAGGGGATGCAGGAGACCGAGGCGCGCGTCGCCATCGAGAAGGCGCTGGCCGCCGGCGCGCTCCCGGCAGATCTGGCCGACCGGTGCCGCGCCCACCTGCTGGAGCGCATGAAGGTCCAGTGGAAGGACGGCCAGTTCGCCCGCAGCAACTCGCAGTGGCAGAAAGGCGGCTGGCACGATTACGGCATCGCCGAGAACTGGCAGGACTCCACCGCCCGCCTCTTCGACCTCGCCGGCCAGGTCGGCCATTGAAACCCGCGCTACGAGCGGAGCCGGACAGTTACCTATCTGAACGTGTGGTCCGTCAGCGCGGCGCACAACGGGTCGGCGTGTTCCTCGCAGAAGCCAAACGGCAGATGCTTCCGCCAGCCTTCGGCGTACTGGCACCTGCCTGCCATGGTCCCGACTTCCCTCGCGAGTGCCGTCATGGTGTTCAGATATGAGTCGATTCCCTGGCTCTCATCGAGCCACGCCTTCTGGCTCTGGTGGCAACTGAGCATCCGGCGTTTCTGCTCCAGGACAGTGGACACGTCCACGAATATCTCCGGCGTCACCAGCTGTCCCACCGGATCGCGGTTGCCGTAAGGCTGAGCGTGGTACACCGTCATCTGCTGGTTGACAGGATCGCGGGGCGGGTCCACCGGGAAGTTGCGCATGCCGCGGCAGAAAGCCGCTGTCACGGCCAGGCGGGCCGCGTTCTCGTGGTCTGCCATGTAGTCGCGGGGCGAGTGCACAAGCAGTATCTGCGGCGCGACGTCGCGCATGATCGAACCGAGTCTGGCCAGAAGGCCCTTCTCGTAGAAGATCTCGATATCGTTGACCAGGCTCTCGTGGAACACTGCGCCCACGGAGGCGGCCGCCGCCATAGCCTCTTCGCGACGGATCTTGATGATCTCCTCCGCATCCAGCCGGGCGCTGCCGCAGGACCCGTTCGCAACGGTCATACAGTGGATCTCGAAGCCTGCGTTCTTGAGCAGGACAAGCGTGCCGGCCATCAGGAATTCGATGTCATCTGGGTGAGCGGCCACCGCGAAAGCTCTGTTGCTCATGACCCCCCTCCCTCAATGCATCTCGGCTTCACATACGCCTATGGCGCTGCGCAGGAAGTTGAACTGGACGTTCGGGTGATCGGCAAGGAGCGACATCGGCACGGACGTGTCCGGGATCTGCTTCGAAATCATCAGTGTTGTGAGCCGCAGGCCGAACGGACTGTCGTGCATGCCGGCGTGCCAGATGGAGACCTTCCCGGCGCGCCACGTCTCAACCGGGCCGACCGTAACCGCCTGGGACGGGACGTTCTGCACAACCCCGCCGCCGGACGTTCTGGCGTTCTGCATGATAGTCACGGGGTGAAGGTCCACAACCCGAGTGGTCAGCTTCCTGTAGTCTTCCGGCGGCGGCGGCGCGTCCTGGTATTGGCCTTCGCGCCTCGGCGGATCGTTGAAGGCCCAGTGTTTGACTTCGCCCTGGCCGCCCTGCATCACCACGCAGCGGGCGCCTTCCCAACTCCTGACGTACGCTGAGGTGTCCGCCCGGGGAAAGTGGATGTTCTCCTCGGGCATGCGGAGGTCCTCCCGAATCCGGTTGAAGCACAGGTCGAGGTCCGCCTTCGCGAAACTGAGCGGATGGGTCGGGGGCACTTCCTTGCCGTCCACGACCCACTCGTCCATGCCCCAGAAATGGCAGTTCCGCAGGTCCATCTCCAGTTCGTTCACAAGTCGGGCAACCAGTGGCAGTTGCTCAGTCGGCCCGATTGGGCCGCATATCCCGGCCGGCGCTGCGTCGGTAGCCTGGCGCCATGCCGTGATGTACTCCAACGCTTCGGTCAGATAGAAATCCTCCGCGGTGTCATAGAACTCCACCGTGAAACCGGGCCGGGACAACGCCTTCAGGTCTGCCGCCGAAAGCTTCGCTGCGTCGTCCAGTGTTGCCCTGTCGAGCGTCGTATAGTCCCACCATCCGGGCGCCAGCTTGCTGATTGGCCTCATTTCGCAGGCCTCCTTTCCGTTGGTCCCCGAAGTAGGGGGGCCGTGCGCTCCTGGGCGCTGCGATCGTGGGGGTATTGTGATTGATGCACGGGCCACTGTAAAGGGGACACCACCCCGGCCGACGGCGCCGCCGGCCGGGCTGCCGTTCATCGCTTCCGTCAACGTGCTTGGCCATGGGGCCGGCGCCCCGGGAGGACCGTGCCGCTTCAGGGCGGCCTATCGTCGTTGGCGGGGCTTGCGGCCGGACATATAATGAGTGAGCAGGTCCAGGGAGCGGTGCCCCGGCCCGCCTCGTGAGCCGGGGGATTCCAGAAAGGAGGATAGCGGCATGAGACTTTCCGCGTTCGCAGTTGGATTGCTTGCCCTGATGGTCGCGCCGGGGCTGGTTGAGGCCCAGGCTTCCCCTGCCGCCAGGCCTCCGACAATGCGCATGGCCTGCGGGCTGGGTGGGTTGAGCGACTGGAGCACCTCCTTCCCTTTCGTGGACCTTGCCATGCTGAGCCGCGGCTGGGTCGAGATCGACGCCAGCAAGCCCATCGACTATCCCCACGGCGACCCGGTTAAGGGGCTCACCTTCCCCGCCGACGCGGACGGCTACCCGCTGGAAATCCCCTGCCAGGGCAAGCTTGCCACGACCGTGTTCCTGGTGGGCATCCCGCGCGAGATCTATCCGCAGGGCAAGCTCACCCTCCTTTTCGACGGCACGGGCGAAATCCACCTCGACTGGGACGCCGGGGACCTGAGCGTTCAGGGCAGCGGCAAGAACACGAAGTTCGAGTTCGAGCCCACGTTCACCGACGAGTCGAGCACGGGCGTCCTGATGACGCTGGTCAGGTCTGACAAGGCGGACCCGGTTAAGAACGTCCGGGTCATCATGCCCGGCTTTCTGGAGACGTATGAGAAGGACATCTGGAACCCCAAGTTCCTCGATGACCTCAGGCCGTTCGCCGTGCTGCGCTTCATGGACTGGTGCCGGGTCAACAACTCCCAGCAGAGCGACTGGTCGCAGCGCAAGACCAGGACGACGTTCGGCCAGACGGGCTACTTCGACGGCAAAGGCGCGGCCTACGAACTGATGATCGAGCTGGGCAATCGCCTGGACAAGGACATCTGGCTCTGCGTGCCTCACATGGCCGACGACAACTACATGGAGCAACTGGCCGCCCTCACTGCCGCCAACCTAAAGCCCGGCCTGAAGTGCTACATCGAGTGGTCCAACGAGACCTGGAACGGCATCTTCGAGCAGAGCAGTTGGGCCAACTCCCACGGCCAGCACGTCGGCAACGCCGTGCGCCTGTTCAGGGCCTTCGACAAGGCATTCAAGAACGACTCCAGCCGCTACGTCAAGGTCCTTGGCAGTTGGACCATCGCCCAGTGGCTGACCGAGCATCACATCGCCCTGATGGGCGACAGGCAGGGCATGAACCCGGACGGCGTCAAGGCCGACGCCGTCGGCATAGCCCCCTACATCGGCCACGACGCCGACGGGGACGTGGACAGCGTGCTGAAGGGGATGGCCGCTTCAATCGCCGGAACTGCGGAGCATTGCAGGAGACACCGCGAGATCTGCGACAAAGCGGGCCTTCAGCTCATCTGCTACGAGGGCGGCCCGCACGCCCTCAAGGGCGACTTCGTCGAGGCCAACGGCGACCCGCGGATATACGACATCTACATGGACTACCTGAAGGCCCTCGCACCGCACGTGAGCATGTTCAACCAGTACGTGGCGGTGGGCAGATGGGGCCAATACGGCTGCTGGGGCGCCAAGGAATACGTCGGCCAGCCCCTCAGCGAGGCCCACAAGTACCGCGCGCTGATGGTCTACGCCAACTCCGGCCCGCCGGCCTCGGACTGACCGGGCGGTTCGGCAGCCAAGTCGTCATGGAGTGAGGCGGTCCGGGCGATCACCGGGCGTGGTCCGCCCCCCGCGCCCTAGCAGCCCGTTGAAGAATGTAGCTCAGCCGCCCTCGGCTGAGAACGCCACAGGCGAGGGCGCCTGTGCTACACCGACACGGCCCCTCGCGCAGGCACTCTCCGGGGAATCCTCCTTCTTCAACGGGCTGCTATGCGGCGGTGAACGTCGTCGCGGAGAGGGGCGGGGCGGCGTAGGCCAGCCTGCCGTCCTTCAGGGCGAAGGTCCCTATCGCCGCGCCGCGGTCCGTCTCGCTCGTGCGGACGGCCTGGAAGCCCGTCGCCCGCGACCCGATCACCTGCAAGTCCACGTCCCGCCGGTCCTCGCTGGTGTTGAGCAGCACGACGGCGTCCCCGTGGCCGCTGCCGTTGTCCGCGAAAGCCATCAGGGCGATCTGCGTGTCGTTGCTCACGACCCGGGCGACGCCCGTGCCCGGCCGGCCGGCGAGGCAGGCCTGCCGGTACCACCAGTAGCCCGGCTCGACCGATAGCGCGCCGTCGTCGCCGACGCGGAAGGCCGTGCCGGGGTTCGGGTCGCCCCCCTTCCAGAGCGACGGCCGCTGGACGCACGCCCACGGGATCAGGCCGTTCACCTTCGCCGCGTAGATGTTCTCGCGTATCTCGTTGACGAAGAAAACGTCCATCTTCGACCAGCTCGTCGAGGTGACCCAGGCGTGCAGCTCCGGCCGCTTCGCGCGCAGCAGGTCGGTGCCGGTGCTCCGCCAGTCGCCGGCCCACCTGTGGAAGCCCGGCGACCAGAAGCCGTGCGAGGTGATCAGGGCGAGGTTCGCGAGTGCCTCCCCGTCGTCGGCGATGGCGCCGGCGTTGCCCCATTCGACAAAGCGGAGCCAGTTCGACGTCTCGCCCGGCGTGACGCCCACGTCGGCCATGCCGTTGGCGTCGAGCACGCGCCGCGTCAGCTTCAGGAACGCCGCGACCTGCTCGGGCGGCCAGTACATGTTGTAGTCGTCGCCCGGGCCGCCGCGGGTGCCTTCCTCGTTCCAGCGCATCCAGTCCTCGCCCTCGTTGTGGAGGGACACGTAGCGGACGGGCAGGCCCTCGGCGTCGCGGAGGTACTGCGCGAAGGCGGCGAGGTACTTCGCGCACTCTACGGCCCGGTCCGGGTCGAGGTCGCGGCCTCGCACGACGCGCTGCCTGGTCACCCACGCCGGCGGGCCGTAGAGCGTGACGATGACGCTCAGGTCCTCGCCCCGCTCACGCGTCAGCCGGTGCCCCTCGCGGGCGAAGCGGCGCATCCACTGCGTCGTGCGCTCGTGGTCGTACGCGGCGGGGTCGATGCGCGGGTCGTTGAGCGCGCAGCCCGGGCCGGGCTCGTCCTGGTGGAACGGGTCGAGGAACATCTTCAGCAGGGCGGGCCGGAGCCCGTCCGCGCCGAAGACCATCTCGATAACCTTGCGGCGGTCGGCCTCGGCGAGGATGCTGAAGCCGCCGTAGTCCTGCGGCTCGGCCGCGGGGTCGAGCGTCTGGGCGGTCTCGACGTAGTTCACGCCGAAGCCGTCCCACCGGCGCAGGACCTTCGAGAAGTCCACTTGTGTGCGCCGCAGCATGTCGTTTGCTCTCCTTGGGCTGCGCAGCGTTCAGTCGGTCAGGCCGAGCACGCGGGCGATGTTGCCGCCGAGGATTCGGGCCTTGTCCTCCTCGGGGACCTCGCCGTCCAGCATGGCCCTGTACCTGGCCAGTTCCACGTGCATGAGCTCGAAGGGCGAATCGCTGCCGAAGCAGACGCGCCCGGCGCCGAGCGTGCGGACGGCCTTCAGTATCGCGCGGGTGTGGACGGCCGAACCGATCAGCGTGAGGTTCGGGCATTCGGCGGCGAACTCGATCGCCGCGTCGGTCAGGTCGCGATGGCCGACGCCGCCCATGTGCGCCATCAGGATGCCCAGCTCGGGGAACCGCCGGGCGATTTTCGCCACCCGGAAGGGATGGGTCTGCTCGAAGGCGTCCGCGCCGACGTGGAACGCCAGCAGCCTCCCGGTCCCGGCTATCTCCTCGATGACCGGAAGGCTGATTTCGGGGTCGTCTATATAGTAATTGTTTTGAGCGCCGTTAAGCTTCACCCCGAAGAAGCCGTACTCTTCGACGCAGCGCCGGACGGTGTCTCTGGCCTCCTGGACGCCGAGGGTCGGGTCGGCCCAGCCGAAGCCGAGGATGGCCTCCGGGTGCCGCCGGGCTGCCTCATAGACGTAGCGGTTGCAGGCCGTCAGCCCGACGTAATCCGAGTAATGCGCGGGGTTTAGCCAGCAGAGCGTCCGGTCCACGCCCGCGCGCTCGACGCTCTTCAGGTGCTCCTCCAGGGCGAAGGCCCCGCCGCCGGGGGAGATGTGGGTGTCGGCGTCAATCAGCATCGGTCGCTCCTCCTTGTTCGCGGGGGCAATGCTCGACGGGTTGCTCTGGAGCGGGCCAGCGTACCATCGCTCCGGCGCGTTCGCAAGGGCGGGGGACTGGCGCCCCGGCCGCGCCCGCACTATCATGGCCGCCCTGCTCATCGGGGGGGAAAGACATGGAACTCAGCAGGTCCGTGGCCCTCGTAACGGGGGCCGCGCGCGGCATCGGCAAGGTCGTCGCTTCTGTCCTTTGCGCCCATGACGTTCGGACAGCTTTGATGGACGTTCGGTCGGAGGAGCTAGGACAAACGTCCTCGGAATTCGGACAGCGCCACTGGCGCGCCCTCCCCGTCGTCGCGGACGTCACGCAGCCTGCCCAGGTGGACTCCGCGGTCGCCCGGATCGAGGAAGAACTCGGGCCGATCGACGTGCTCGTGAACAACGCCGGAACCTTCTCCACCATCGGGCCGGTCTGGGAGGCCGACCCCGACCGCTGGTTCCGCGACGTGCGGGTCAACCTCTACGGCGCGTTCCTCTGCTGCCGGGCGGTGGCGAAGCGGATGGTCCCGCGCGGGCGGGGCTACATCATCAACGTCGCCAGCAGCGGCGGCGTCGGCGACGCGCACCCCTACTCGACCAGCTACGCCGCCTCGAAGACCGCCCAGGTCCGCCTCACCGAGGGCCTGGCGAAGGAACTCGAGCCGCACGGTGTCAAGGCGTTCGTCATCGGTCCGCCGGCGATCCTCACGGAGATGACCCGCTTCATCATGGACGACCCGGGCGGCCGGGCGTGGCGGCCGGGCTTCGGCAGGATATTCGACGAGGGGCGCGACTACCCTCCGGAGTTGGTCGCGGACTTCATCCTGAAGCTCTTGAGCGGCCGCGCCGACGCGCTGACCGGCCGGTTCTTCCTGGTCACGGCCGACTTCGAGCGGATAGTCGCCCAGGCGGACCGCATCCTCGCCGAGGACTTGCTCACCCTCCGCATGAGGGACCTGCCGTGAGAGGGGGGCCCTCGCCTGTGGTGTACGATCGGGACCGGTGTCCTGCGCTCCACCTGTCGCGAGCACAGTCGGGGGTCGAAGGACTCCCGTTGGTTCCTGGGCGAATCACCATATGGGAAGAGCCGCATGGAGCATGGCTCCATGCGGCGCTTTGCTCTCTGGCTCAGTACAGTAGCCCGACAGTGATCAGCGGCCGGACTCTCGCCCGCCGCTAATTGTCACCCGCGATCATAACCGTCACCCAATGTGGCGCAACCCTTTGAATGGCGTGGTATGGGTTGCGTTCGGGCACCAGCGTCGTCCTACTCTAGTCACCTCGTGAACATGTCGCTTCAGCTAAGCTGTCTTCCGCATTCGCGGCATCGGACGTTCGTGGCCAGCAGCCTCCTGCCTGCGTGTGTCGTCGGATTGCGCCGCCTCTTTCTTCCAGGCAGGCCACTGCTGAGCTTCCTTGTGGATGCGGTCTGCTTGCCTCTTAAGCCATCCATCTCTCGGCATGACGGGCCTCCCACTATTGTGCCGGCAGCAGCTTTTTCTCTCGTAGCTGTTGCTCAATCATCCTGGTAAAGCCTTGTTCTTCGGCGATATATGCCAAGCGAGGGGCATCAATCGCCCAAATCGGTCTGGCCTGAGCGCGGTCCCACGCAAGCGGCTTGCCGGCTTGATCTTGCCGTTGCTCTGGCATCGTGAACCAGTCAATGTACCTGCGCGGCGCCACCCCCACAAAAGCTTTGAATACGACGGGATGCTCAGCGTCCGTGGCACTGCCGTCTATGCTGATCGAATCGCTGTGAAGTTCTCTTGCGCGGCTCTTCGGATACGGCTCGATGTAGACGACGCGTTCGATGCCTGCAGCGACGATGTGTTTCGCACAGTTGTGGCAGGGAAAGGTCGTGGTATACAGAACTGTTCCCCTCAATGCTACGCCTCGCCGCGCTGCGTCTGCAATCGCCGCCATTTCAGCATGCACGCTTCTGCCAAACTCGCCCACCTGCATGACCTGCGTGTCTTTGAGTTCCTTCCTGCATATCTCATATAACTCGTCGGCGTCCTCCCTTTCAAGGTCAGCCGCCAGGCGCCCAGATTCCTGCAAGCATGATAGCAACTCCTTTAGCATAGACTCCTTCATGCGGGTGCTGGTGTCCTTGCCCCATCGAAAGTCACGTCTGTCACACGCATCCTCTGCCCAGTAGAGCCCCCCTCGCGCGCGAGGCACCTCGTTTGTGCCTACAGCGATGATATCCCCGTCATCAGTTGCGATGGCCGCTCCCACCTGTCGCGACAAGTCCGCTGACCGGAGGGCAGCCGCCCAGGCAAGGAACATCCCGTATTCGTCACGAGTGGGTGTATGGAATGGGTAACCGAAGACCGTCTCCACGAGTCGCTCAACTGATTTGCGCACTGCATCGGCGTCGCTGGCATCTACGAACACGTCTGCCAGAGGAAAGGTCCCTCGGACATTCTGTCCATACAGGTCGCCGGGCTCAAACTCATCCTTCTTCCTGAGGCGTTCTGCCGCATCCCGCCAATCATTTGGGTTCGGCGAATTGCGAGACTCAGCGATTCTTCTCGCCAATACGTCAATCCTCTTGTCGCTGGGGCAGTAAGCCGATATCAGAATGAATGCAGGCCCGTAGATGTCCCGTAGCGTATGGACTTCGGCAGGATGCTTGAGTGAGTCCAGTACGTATGCTGTTCCAAGTACGGCCTGATCTGGCTGGCCGCTCTCTGCCTGTCGGAAGTCCCGCACCTCCATAACTGCTAAGCCAGCCAGCGCATCACCGCGTCTCAACTTACGTCGGAGCTCGTCGCCGGCGTCCATGTGCCTATCGATGCGCACATCTTCCGGGCCACCATCCGGGAGTTCGGACCACGGACCCTTATTGATTCCATGGAGAAGCTCGCTCAAGCGAACCCGGTAGGAGGCATAGCCCACTTCTCGGAGGGACTCCGCAAGGAACGTCCGCACGCTCTCGAGGTCGGTACCCGCGGCGCCGACCAGGCCGATGAAGACCTCCTGCTTTCTCACACTATGTTCTCGGTCAGGCATCGTGCCCGCTATGCCAGCAGAGACTCCGGCGCAAAGCCGTCTCGCAGGTCTGCGTTCCCCTACTCTCCCAGATTGGGCGTCATAGTAGTGCGGCGCGAGTCCACTGTCAAGGTTGCTCGACCGCAAACGTTAACAGGCCCAAGCAAGACGGCATGGCTGCGCGACGGGCCCGCGGCTTGACAGGCCCTGGGCGGGGCGAGGTGTTTACGCGCCGAGGCGTGCCTCGGCCCACCCGGAGGGGTAGCCCCCGGCACCCCTCAAGGGTCCTCATCCCGAGAGCCCTTCGGGGTCGAGGGGTCTCGCCGGGGGGCCGCGCATGCCTTCTCTGGAGAGCGTCGAATTCCTCTGGCTCGACGTAAGCGGCACGGCGCTTCAGCAGTTAGGCCAGATGCCGAACCTGAAGCAGGTCAGGGTTTACGGCTGCCCGGAGGTGACTGAGGCCGATGCCGCGCAGCTTGCCGTGGCATTGACGGGCAGCCCGGCGATTGAGGACTACTGGCCGTCACCTTACGACGAGTAGCGGCAATGCGGTGCGCACCCCGGACCCCGGTCCCCTCCCACGAATGCGGGAGGGTCGGGGCTTCTTTTTCGGCAGGAGCCAGTAGACGACGAGGTCGCGGCTTAGTAAAGAATACTTGACTAACGCGGGATTTAAGGTAAGATATCTTTACTAACGCTGGCCGCTGGTAAAGGAGGCTCAACCGGCAATGGCGCGCGCAACGGGCTCCTATCGGGAAGTCGTCGTGGGCGGCGAGAGCGTCCGGGCCTTCGTTCCACGGCCGCTGCCGCCCGCGGACCCGCCGCTCTGCATCGAGGGCCGGCTCGCCGACCTGCACGAGACAGCATTGGCCGCCCTGAGCCGGCTGGCCGTCGCCGGCGCCATGGTGCCGAGTGCGGATTGGTTCCTTTACGGCTTCGTGCGGAAAGAGGCCGTCATCTCCTCGCAGATCGAGGGCACGCAGGCCACGCTCATGGACGTGGTGACGTATGAGGCCACCCACGAGGCGGAGCGCCCCGCAGAGGTGGCGGAGGTCTGCAACTACGTTGACGCCCTCGCCTACGCCCGGAGAGAGCTGGCCCGGCCCAAGGGCCTGCCGCTGAGCACGCGGCTGCTCTGCCGCGCCCATGCCAGGCTCATGCGGGGGGCGCGGGGCGCGGGCAGGCAGCCGGGCCGCGTGCGGACCTCCCAGAACTGGGTGGGTGGCGCGACGCCGGGCCTCGCCCTCTTCATCCCGCCCCCGCCCGACGCCGTGCCGGACGCCCTCAGCCAACTGGAGCGTTGGCTTCACAGTGACGATCCGCTGCCGCCGCTGGTCCGGGCCGGGCTGGCCCACGTGCAGTTCGAGACGATTCACCCGTTCCTCGACGGCAACGGGCGCATCGGCCGGCTCCTCGTCGCGCTGCTCGTGGGACAGTGGGACCTGCTGCCGCTGCCGCTGCTCTACCTCAGCCTCGCCTTCAGGCGGCGTCAGCAGGAGTACTACGGCCGGCTCGGAGCAGTGCGCACCGACGGCGACTGGGAGGGATGGACGGCCTTCTTCCTGGACTGCGTGCGCGAGGCCGCCGACGACGGTGTGGAAGCGGCGCAGCGGCTCTTTGCGGTGCTCGGCCGCGACCGCCGGTCGGTCGTCAGCAGCCCCGCCGCGACCGTGACGGCCATACGGCTCTATGACCTGCTGCCGGAGCACCCCGTCGTGACGCTGAACATGGCGACCGAACTCCTGGAGACCAGCAAGCCGACGGCGGCGAAGGCTATCAACATGCTCGGCGAGGCGGGCGTCCTTCGCGAAATCACGGGGCGGCAGCGGGACCGCGCCTACGCGTACGACGCATACCTGGAGATCCTGGCCGAGGACACTGCCGTCGCCGGGTGAGCTGCTGCGGGCCGCATGGGTGCTGTCGTGCAGCGACCGGGCGGGCGCCCCCGCGCTCGCCTGAGCTGCGGTGGTGTGGCGCCGCGTTCCAGGCCGGCAAGATGCCGGTGCCACCGCCGCACACGCCGATTTCCCCGCGGGGCACGGCATCCTGGTTCCCCGACGCGCAGGCGTCACGTCCGGCTGACCGGTTCGCGGGACTTCTGAGGACTGAGGCGGCAGGGGTCTTGACAGCTACAAGGTAATACAGTATACTGTAACGCCAAGTGGGCAATGGGTTCGCCCCGCTCGACCCGCTCACGCCGCGAAGGATCCGGCAAAGCATGGAACTCGGGAAGTGGAAGACGCAACTGCGCAAGGGCCTGCTGGACCTGTGCGTGCTGAACTTCCTGGGCCGGCGCGAATACTACGGATACGACCTCGTGCAGGACCTCCGGCGGATCGAGGGGCTGGAGATGCGCGAGGGCACCGTCTATCCCATCCTGGCGCGGCTGGAGGAGGACGGCCTGGTGACCAGCCAGGTCCGGCCCTCCGACGCCGGCCCGCCCCGCAAGTACTTCAGCATCACCCAGGCCGGCAGGCAGGCCGTAGAGGCCATGAACACGCACTGGGAGCTGGTCGAAGTGGCTGTCCGAAAGGCCAGGGAGCAATAGAAGGGGGACGCCGCATGGGCGCCGACGCCGGTAACTGGGAGCAACTGAGGGACGACTACCTTCACGAGGTCGAGCGCCGGTTGCGGCGCGTGGACCATCCCCGCAAGCGGGAAGTGCTGGACGACCTGCGCGCGCACCTGGCCCAACGCTTCGCCGAACTGTCGCCGGAAGATCGGACGCCTGACGGAATGAAGGCGCTTATCGAGGGGATGGGACCCGCGGATGAATACGCGGAGTTGCTCTCCCCCGCGACGGGCGCGGCTCCAGGGAAATGGTACCGGCGGGGGTCTGTGCGCGCGGCGGGCATGGCCCTGCTGATCGCTGCCCTTGCCGCGCTCGCGTGCATCTCACTTCTGTGCATGTTGGCCGTGTTGGACACCCTCTTGTTCGCCGGCATAGCCGTCGCGCTGGTCGTGAAGTACCGGCGCACGGGGGATACAGGTTTCCTCTGGCTCGGGTTGGCGCTGGTCGTCTGGCCCCTGCTCGGATTCCTGGAGGCGCCCCTCGTGCGCGTCATGGTGGACAGGACCCTCGCGGGCGAGCCGGTCGTCTTCCCCTTCTCGCTGGTAGCGGCGGGCCGGATGAGCATAGGCAGCCTGGTGGCGAGCCTTGGCTATAGTTCCCGGCTGGTCAGATCGTCGCTGGTTCTGCTCGGCATCCTGCACCTTTATCGGGGCCGGTCCGCGGGGCGGGCCAACGTAACCGAAGCATGAGTCAGCGCCTACGCCGCTTGACAGGGGCGGCCGGCGCCGCCGGCCGGGTCATTCTCCCCAGGGCCCGCCGGGCGGCCATGCCATCTCGAAGCGATTGCCCTGGGCCAGGGAGGTCAGGACGGGGCCAGTGAACGCCGCCAGAGCAGCTACCACGCTGGCCAGGTCCTCGGGCACGTCGTCCAGAGCCGACCGGCGCAGGAACGCTCGCCATTGCGTCTGCTTTGTGGCGTCATGGCCGAACTGTGCGGTCAGTGCCAGGGGCATCTCACCGGGTAGTGCCGTCCTTCTTCGCTCGAAAGTCGCCTGAACGGCTCTGGCCAGGGTTGCGCCATCAAAGCTGAAGGCCGAGGCCAGGACGTGCAGGTCGTAGAAATCCTTCATGCGGCTGTTGGCAATCCCCAGAACCACCATGGCGTGCAGCTTCTCGGCAACGACCGTTTCGCGCGGACACGCGCCCAGACGGGGGGCGGGGAAGTCCAGGAGCGTCGGATAGGTGACCGTTCGCGGCCGCGGCGTGACGGCGTCCCCAAAGCCGACGTCCACGCGCACGGGGATGCGCGCCTTGCCGAGGAATGCCGTCAGGGCCACCCGCTGGCCCCCGTACTCCTGGCCGCCCCGGATGGGAGCGGCTGACACGCTGTCAGCGTCGAAGCGAAGGCCATCGGGGACGACCTCGGCCCGGCAGACCGTGCGGAACACGTCGACCATGCGCCCGCTGGAGTCCTCGCCGCGTCCGAGCAAGTCCAGGTCAAGGGTCGGCCTGTGCGGCTGGCCCGTCCATACCACGAACAGTGCGGCACCTTTCAACACGAAGTCCCTGGAATGCTCTGATACCGAGAGGCGGTACAAGAGCCTCTCGACTGCATAGCGGGACCAGACGAAGCTGGCATCCTCGCCCGTCCGGCGAATCGTCTCCAGAAGGCGTTGACGGACTGAGGCGGCTATGTCGGGGCTCACGTCAGTGCCTCCAGGTAGGGCTGCATGACCCTTGCCACGCGGCAGACCCGGGCGTACCTGAGCAGTTCACCCACGGTGCAACTGCGGTTTTGAAGGACCTCACGCAGCGCTTCAAGGGCAACGTCAAGCCCGAGCTTGTTCCGGTACTTGAAGCAGTCCGCCACCGTCTTGGCGGCGCAGTAGATGCGCACCGGAACGCCCTCGATGGAGTGCGCCTCAATCCCTTCCGTGAGCGCCTTGCCGGAGAAGCGCACGATGCGCAGTATGGGCCGGTCGGTGCGGGGTTCGGCTGAACGCCGGTCGATGGCCATCCAGACCTCGTGGGGCATCTGCGTGCCGATGCCGTGGAACCTAAGGGCCGAGAGGAGGCAGATCACGCCTTTCGGCACTGCTTTGGCCGCCAGGGCCAGGCTGTGGTGAGCCGTGACCTCAGCGTCGGGAAGCACGTAGAGGCCGCGCGCGACACGCACCAGGCGCGCGTCCGCACAAAGCCGACGGAGATACTCGGAGTGGATGCCGAGCTGGCGCACCTCGGCCGCAGTCACCACGCCGGCCCGGCGCGCAAGCTCCAGTATCTGCTCTGCGTTGCTGAGATCTCTCCCCATGTGTTTAAGTATATACGATTAACAATAAATGTCAATGTTTTCACACGTAGCCGGACAACTTAATCGCGCGGTCGCGGCGTGTCTGTTTGTTGACACTTGCCGACAAGTGAGGAGGTTTCTATCCCGGCGACCATGCCTGTCGCCTTGTGCAGCCTTGCACCTGGATGCCGGGGCTGGCGTGGCGCCGGGGGCATCGGCGCTTGGGGTGACAGATGGAGGCCGGCCGTGACGGCGCTCGCCCCCGCCGCTTGACAGGGGCGCCGCAGGCCGCGTATAATCGGCGGCATCATGGAACGCACATCTACCCGGCTACTGGTGGTAGCTTAGGCCTCTCCGCCCGGACGCGCTCCGGGCCGTGAGGCTGTAGGGTGGACGTGCGTTCGCAAGAGCGGACTGTACAAGCCTTCCAGCCTCATGCGGCTGGAGGGCTTTTTTGTTCGGGCCTCGCGGCCGGGCGCGCCCAGCGGAGAGCGGAGGCACTCTGATGAGCATCACAGGTGCGCGCGTCGTCGTCGAGGCACTGCGGGAGCACGGAGTCGAGTACATCTTCGGCGTCCCCGGGGCGGCGGTGCTGACGCTTTTCGACGAGCTCTACGACGGGCCGATCAAGACCATCCTGACCCGGCACGAGCAGGGCGCCGGCCACATGGCCGACGGCTACGCCCGCGCCACGGGCAGGACCGGCGTCTGCCTGGCCACCAGCGGGCCCGGCGCCACCAACCTGGTCACGGCCATCGCCACCGCCAACATGGACAGCGTCCCGCTGGTCGCCCTCACCGGCCAGGTCAAGACCCACCTGATAGGCAACGACGCCTTCCAGGAGGCCGACATGACCGGCATCACCCGTTCGATCACCAAGCACAACTACCTGGTGACCGACGCGCGAGACCTGCGGCGCGTGCTCGACGAGGCGTTCCACATCGCATCCACCGGCCGGCCCGGGGCCGTCCTGGTTGACCTGCCAGCCGACGTGACGTCGGGCGAGGCCGAACGCGGTGCGGACGACGCGATGCGGCTTCCCGGCTACCGGCTGCCCGGCCGGGGGCACCCGGGCCAGATACGCAAGGTGGCGGAGGCGATCAACGCCGCCGAGCGGCCCGTGCTCTACGTCGGCGGAGGCGTCATCGCCGGTGGCGCGACGGAGCAGTTGAGGGCGCTGGCCCGCAAGGCCGGCATCCCCGTCACGACGACCCTGATGGCCCTCGGGGCCTTCCCCGAGGACGACCCGCTCTCGCTGCACATGCTCGGGATGCACGGGACGGCCTACGCGAACTACGCCGTCACGCACAGCGACCTGCTGATAGCGGTCGGCGCGCGGTTCGACGACCGCATCACGGGCCGGCTGGAGGCGTTCGCCCCCGGCGCGCGGATCATACACGTTGACCTCGATCCGACGTCCATCAGCAAGAACGTCCGGGCCGACATACCGGTCGTCGGCGACTCGAAGGCCGTGCTGGCCGAGTTGACCCCGCTGGTCGTGCAGAAGGACCGCGGGGCCTGGCTGGAGCGCGTCGCCGCGTGGAAGCGCGACTTCCCGCTCGACTACACCCGGAGCGACGGCGAGCTGAAGCCGCAGGCGGTCATCGAGGAGGTCCGCCGCGCCACGGCGGGCCGCGCGATCATCGTGACCGACGTCGGCCAGCACCAGATGTGGGCGGCGCAGTACTACGGCTACTCGGAGCCGCGCACGTTCATCAGCTCGGGCGGGCTGGGGACGATGGGCTTCGGGCTGCCGGCCGCCATCGGCGCGCAGTTCGGCCGGCCGGAAAAGGACGTGTTCGTCATCTCGGGGGACGGGTCGCTGCAGATGAACATCCAGGAGCTGGCGACGGCCGTGCAGCACGGCCTGCCCGTCAAGATCGTGCTGCTCAACAACGGCTACCTGGGCATGGTGCGGCAGTGGCAGGAGATGTTCTACGACCGGCGCTACTCGCACACGCACCTGGCGCCGGCGAACCCGGACTTCGTCCGGCTGGCGGAGGCCTACGGGGCGGTCGGCCTGCTGGTTGAGGAGCCGGGAGACGTCCGGCCGGCGCTCCAGGAGGCGATGGGCGTCACGGACGGGCCGGTGCTGATGGACTTCCGCACGGCGCAGGAGGAGAACGTGTTCCCCATGGTCCCGGCGGGGCACGCGATACACGAGATGCTGACGGCCGGCCAGCCGGCCTGACGCGGGGCCCGCCCGGGCGTGATTTGACAATGCCTCCCCGCCGTGGCATTGTATCTCGCCATCCGCCGGCCGGGTCGCCGGCTGGGAATCCAACGGAGCGCCGTATGACAGAAGGAACGCTGACGTCGGCCGCGAACGTCGGCTCGCAGGGCGAGCCCTGGGCGGGCACCTCGGTCGACGAGGCGCTCGCCCCGCCGGGGGTCACCCTGGTGTTCGCAAACACGCCCATGTCCTTCCCCGGTGCCGCCGCGCTGACGCAGACCGTCCCGGGGTTTGACAGGTTTCCCTGGCGGGCGCTGCTGCTTGCCCGGGCCCGGGACATTGTCTGCGTGAACTACCTTCCCGAGGAGGAGCACCTGCGGTTCCTGGCCGAGCTGGGCCTGGGCTGCGAGCGGGAGAACATCGTCGTGGCCTGTCGGGGCGACGACAGCGACGCCGGCAAGGCCCTGCCGGAGCGCCTGCTGGGCAACCCGGCGGCGTTCGAGCGGCTCGTCGAGCTGGCCCGGCGCGCGGAGGGGGATCTCAGGCTCCAGCCGCACCTGGCCGCGCGGAAGGAATTCGAGCTGGCAGGGGCGCTTGAGAAAGCCTCTGGCAGGAAAGTGCACGTCCTGGGCGGCGACGCCGAGCTCGTGCTCCGCGCTTACCTCAAACACACCGTTCGGGCGAAGGCCGTGGAGCTCGGCGTGCCCGTCGCCCCTGGCGAGGTCGTCGAGCTGCAGGTTCGGGAGGATGGTACGCCTGCCGATCTCGCCCCCGTGCGGCGCGCCCTGGAGCGGCACGCGAGGAGGACGGGCCGAGCCATTGTCAGGGGCACCTGCGGTACTTCGGGCTCATCCTGCTTGGTCGCCGAGGGCAGTGAGGAGGGCATCGGCCGGACGCTGGAGGCGCTCGCCGCCAGGAGCGACAACAGCATCTACCTGGTGGAGGAGATGTTCGAGATCCTGACCTCGCCGAATATCCAGATATTCGTTGATCCGGACGCGCGGACGGTCCGGTGCGTCAGCGCCGCCGACCAGCGCCTGGACGGGGAGTTGGGCTACCGCGGCAACGCGTTCCCTTCGCGAGCCGAGACGCTGCCGGAGATGATCGAAGCGGCGCTCGAGGTGGGGAGGTGGCTTGCCGGCGAGGGCTTCACGGGACTGGCCGGCTACGACTTCGTCGAGTACCGGGACCCGGCGACGGGCCGGCCGCGGCAGGTGCTCTCGGAGCTTAACCCCCGGATAAACGGGGCGAGCTACGCGGCCGTGCTGATGGAGCGCTTCAATGAGCGCGCGCGGCAGGGGCGGGGGGCGCCCGTGGGGGTCTTCCTGTCGGCGAAGTTCAAGCTCACCCCGCGGTCCTTTGCCGACCTGCGCCGGCGCTACGGCCACCTGTTCTTCGATCCGGCGACGGGGAGGGGCCTGGTGCCCTACAACATCGGGTGGCTGGAGTTCGGCATGTTCAGGGCAGTGTTCCTCGGCCGGACGCCGGAGGATGTCGAGGCGTTGCACGCGGACTTCGAGGCGCTGCTGAGTCGCGAATGACAGCATCCCTGCGTGGCTTCGGCATCGTTCCTCGAGGAAGGATAGGACAGGTCGCGAGATGACAGATACGGGAAAGGTGCAGACGGGGCGCGCCGCACGCGGGGACCGGGCGCCGGCGTCTACGTCGGTCGACGAGGCACTCGCTCCGCCGGGGGTTACACTGCTGTTCGCGCACAGCCTCCTGTCCTTCCCGGACGCGGCCGTGCTGGCGCGGCTCAGTACGGGGCTCGACAGGGGTCCCCAGGGGGCGCTGCTGCTTGCCAGGCCCAAGGACATCATCTGCCTCAACTATCCTCCGGAGGAGGCGCACCTGCGGTTCCTGGCCGAGCTGGGCCTGGGCTGCGAGCGGGCGAACATCGTCGTGGCCTCCCGGGGCGACGGCAGCGACGCCGGCGAGACCTTGCCTGAGCGCCTTCTAGACAATCCGGCGGCATTCAAGCGGCTCGTCGAGCTGGCCCGGCGCGCGGAGGGGGATCTCAGGCTCCAGCCGCTCCTGGCCGCGCGGAAGGAGGGTGAGCTGGCCAGGGCGCTCTCCGACGCCGTCGGCCGGGAGGTGCACGTGCTGGGCGGCGACGCCGAGTTCGTGCTCCGCGCGTGCCTCAAACACAACGTCCGGGCGAAGGCCGTGGAACTCGGCGTGCCCGTCGCGCCCGGGGAGGTCGTCGAGCTGCCCGTTCGGGACGACGGCACCCCCGCCGACCTCGCCCCCGTGCGGCGCGCGCTGGCGCGGCACGCGAGGAGGACGGGCCGGGCCATTGTCAGGGGCACTTGCGGCACCTCCGGCTCATCGTGCCTGGTCGCCGAGGGCAGTGAAGAGGGCATCGGGCGGATACTGGATGCGCTCGCCGCCAGGAGCGACAACAGCATCTACCTGGTGGAGGAGATGTTCGAGGTCCTGACCTCGCCGAATATCCAGATATTCATTGATCCGGACGACCGTACGGTCCGGTGCGTCAGCGCCGCCGACCAGCGCCTGGACGGGGAGTTGGGTTACGGCGGTAACGTGTATCCCTCGCGGTCCCAAACGCTGCCGGAGATGATGGATGCGGCGCTCGAGCTGGGCCGGTGGCTTGCCGGCGAGGGCTTCACGGGACTGGCGGGCTACGACTTCGTCGAGTATCGGGACCCCGAGACGGGCCGGCCCCGGCAGGTGCTGTCGGAGCTTAACCCCCGGATAAACGGGGCGAGCTACGCGGCCGTGCTGATGGAGCGCTTCAATGAGCGCGCGCGGCAGGGGCGAGGGGTGCCCGTGGAGGTCTTCCTGTCGGCCAAGTTCAATGTCACCCCGCGATCCTTCGCTGACCTGCGCCGGCGTTACGCCCACCTGTTCTTTGACCCGGCGACGGGCAAGGGAATGTTCCCCTACGGCACCGGCTTGCTAGAGTTTGGCAGGTTCAAGGCAGCGTTCTTCGGGCGGACGCGGGACGAGGTCGAGGGCCTGCACGCGGACTTCGAGGCCCTGCTGGACCGGGAGTAAGGCCGCCCCGGCGTCCGAGGGATGGTGTAGCTTGGGCGCCCTCGCCTGAGGGCCTCGCGGCCGGGGGCGGCCGCGCTACACACGACCCTCACGACGGCCCGCTACCGGTTCTGCGCCCCCCTCTCGATGACGGCGCGGGCCCGGAGGCCCTGGTTCTCGAAGGTGACTCCCAGGTTCCCGAAGACGATCCCGAGCACCGCCTGCGGCCATGACGGGCCGTCCTTCGGCTCGCCGGGGTGACCGTAGACGGTGGACGCCATGGTCTGCCAGTCCTCGTTCCACTCGTAGGCGCCGCCGCCCGGGCAGACCAGCCGCGTCTGCCACAACTGCTGGTGCACCTGCACGGGGTCGCGATCCGGGCACAGGCGCTTCCACTCGTTGAGGATCGGGATGTTGCCGAACGAGCGCCGCCGCATGGTCTGCTGATATGGCTCCTCTGTGAGCGCCCGGACGGCGTCCAGCAGGCCGCTTCCGACCTGGAGGCACATGCTGGAGCCGAGCCACGGCTTGCCGGCCCGGGCGAGCTGCCTGTCCTCGGCCCTCGCCTTCCGGCGCTCATGGCCCCGGTCCAGCGCGCATTTCAGGACGGCCTCGTCGAGCGTGACGAGGAGCGCCCCGGGTGAGGCCGCGTAGAAGACCGCCAGGTTCTCCGCCGCCCCCATGTCGGCCTTGGCTTCCACGGTTGGACTGATCTTCACGTACGGCTGATCGTTGTGCGCGAGCGTCTCCCACTGCGTCAGGCCCGGCGCGGTCGCCTCGACGAAGCCACGGAGCGCGGTGAGGAACGCGGCCAGCCGGAGTGCGTCTTTCGCCTCGGCGTGGAGGGCCACGGGCATCTTGTGCACGTTCGCCTCCATGAAGGTGTCGACGTCGTCGGCGTTCTCGACCAGGGCGTCCCAGAACGGCGCGTCATCGGCGTATATCGCCACGCTCTCGCCGAGCCACGCCAGCGGCGAGGCGCCGCCCAGCCCGCCCGTCATCATGGTCAGGAGGCTGGAGGTTTCCTGCGCCGGCCCTGAGCTGGCGTCGATGGCCATCGCGAAGTGCAGCAGCGTCCCCTCGTGCGGGTCGCCGGCGTCCGGTGCGATCTTCGCCGACCCGCCCAGGGCGATCATCTCACGGTAATCGCTCCCCTCGATCAGGGGCATGACGGTCACGTCGGCCGACAGCCCCTCCGGCGCCACGCTGAAGCGCACGGCGATGGGGTCGAAGACCATGCGCCAGTTACGCTGGTAGCTCGCCAGCCAGGTCCTGTAGGCCGCCGCTTCGGCCTCTGTGGCCATGTCCAGCGGGATCTCGGAGATCGGGGTGAGGAACTCCAGGTTCCCATAGACGGACGACGACACGCCCTCGGGCCCCAGGCGCAGCTCCCCGCCGTCCGGCAGCGGCATCTTCGCGTCCAGCGGCGCTGGTTGCACGCCGCCCGCCGCCAGTTCGTCCACGTGGCGTGCCTGGAGGTCGGCCATGAACGCGGCGGCGCGGGTGCGGCGGGAGGCGCCTATGCGCCACCTGGGGCCGCACCACCGCCGGATCGCCGCGTCGGGCATGACCAGCAGCGCCGTCTCGCCCTCCTCGCCGCGGCGGTACCGCTCGCGGAAGAACGTGTACTCGTCGAGCGCGGCCATGGACGCGGCTTCGTCCCCCGCCACGCTGACGATGCGCCCGAGCTGATGGAGCGAGTTGGTGACGACGACCGTCGTGCCCACCGTCGCCACGTAGGAGCAGACGGCCCGGTCGGGCGAGCGCGCGCCCGAGTAGGGCACGCCCCCGACCTCGCCCCGGACCGTCTCGGCGTCGGGTTTGGCCCGGGCCGCGGCTGCCACGCGCCCGTCGATCATCGTTCGCAGGACGGCGGGATTCTTGGCCTCGTAGAGGACGGCCACGTCGGTGCCGGTCCTCATGTAGGGATCGGAGCCGGTGACGGCCACGCTCGAGATTGTCTGCGGGCCGAGTATGCGCGCCAGGGCGTCGGCGGACAGGCAGAGCTGCCGCTCGTAGCGCTCGTGCGTCCGCGCGTCCTCCGAGCGCACGTCCAGCAGTCGCAGCACGGGCGTGCCGTTGGCCCTGGCCTCGTCCAGCATGTCCATGAAGGCATTGAAGCTCGGGAAGAACAGCGCGTGCTGGTCCGCCGGCACCAGCGCCGCCAGCGGGTCCTTCTCCGGGTCGAGGTCCTTGACGAGGGGCTTCCAGTCCATCTCCTGCACGCTGATGCCAGGCAGGGAAGCGACGTCCACGCTCGGCTCGCCCCCGCCCGCGCTGCGCAGCAGGCGGTCCAGGGCCAGGTTCTCGCTCATGGCCCTGCCGCCCGTGAAGAGAGCGTACGTATCCTCCAGCTCGTCGGGACGGCGCCACGGCTCGGGCAGTTCGCCGCCCGCCTCCGCCACGGGTGCGTCGCCGCGGGCCTCCCTGGCCTGCCGCGCCCGGTAGCGGAACCACGCAGCCCCCGGAATCCCCCGGTCGAGCAGGGCCTCGTAGTGCTGCTGCCTGACAAGGTGGAAGAGGGCTCCCGCCGCGTCGGTCGCTGAGGTGGCCGGCACCTGGAAGGCGAGGCGCACCATCCCGTCGCCGTCATCTCGCGGCAGGGAAACGTACCCCCGCACGTCCTGGCCCGCCGGGGCCGCAATGCTCAGCCTGGTGTTGTCGCGCCGGTAACTGCGCCAGGCAGCCCATTGCGCACCGTCGAGGTAGCGGACGTAGGCCTCGCCCGGTCCGGCCAGCCTCACGTCGGGCACCCTGTTTGCGGCGTCGGGGTCGTAGCCGCTCCCAACCGGGACTTCGCCCTCGGTGATCGTGAGGCCGCCGAGCGGCACGTCGTAATACGCATCCTCCCCGACGGCCGGCCCGCACAGCAGGATCAGCACGGCCAGCAAGAGCGCCCCAGTTCCCTTCATCGGCCCGTCTCCTTCCTGTCATACGCCACCAGTGAACATAGGAAACCGCAGGCAGTGTATGGACGGGGGGGGTGCGCCGTCAAGCCGCGGCCCGGGCGCGGCGCTCTTGCGACGGGACCTGCCGGTGCGCGCCGCCGGCGGGCGGGATTCTTCCCTGTGCAGACCCTATAATGGTGGGGGAGCGCCCCAAGTGGGGAGCGTTCGAGCCAGAACCGGCCGCTGCCAGGGAAGAAAACCGGCCGCCAGTGGAACTATGAACATGCACGAACATGTGCAGCGCCAGAGCAGCAGAAGGGCCGCGCGTGAGAAGACCAGATGAAAAGCTGCTGGCGGCTGCCAGGGAGGGAGACGAGGCGGCGTTCCATGAACTTATCGACCGGCACGCCGAGGGGCTCTTCCGGCTGGCCTTTCGGCTTGTGGGCGATACGATGGACGCCGAGGACGTCGTGCAGGAGGCCCTGATGGGCGCGTTCGAGCACCTGGGCAGGTTCGAGGGACGCTCAACGATCAAGACGTGGCTGACGCGCATCCTGCTGCGGCAGGCGGCGCGCTGCCACCGGCGGCGTGCGCGTCACAGGGCCGTCTCCTTCGAGCAGGCCAGTGCGACGGCGGGCGACGGGCTCGGCGTGCCGGCCGGCGAATCGCCCTCCGACGACGCCAACAGGCGCCTGGACGTGCACCGGGCCCTGCAAAGGATTTCTCCCGACCACCGGGAGGCGGTGGTCTTGAGGGAGTTCGAGGGAATGTCCTATGCGGAGATGGCCGAGGTGCTCGGGGTCCCGCAGGGGACGGTGGAGTCGCGGCTTCACAGGGCGCGCCAGGCGTTGAGAGAGCTGTTGCAGGGGTATCTCCCGTAGACCGTGTCGCGGGCAGAGGAGAAGACACATGGACAGTTGCGAATACCGGGACTGGCTGATGCGCTCCCACGACGGGGAACTGGATCCGGCGCAGCAGCGCGAGTTGGAGCGGCACGTGGCCCAGTGCGCGGACTGCGCGCGGGAGCTGGAGCGGCTGCGCGCCCTGTCGCGGCTGCTGGGCAGAGCGGGCGTTCCGGCGGCCCCGCCGGGGATGATCGCGCGGCTGCACGCCAGGGCAGGTTCGGCATCGGACGCGGCGATCGTGCGTATATGCCGGCCCGTGGCCGCTGCTGCGGCGGCGCTGCTGATTGGCTGCGTGCTGTGGCTGTGGCACGGGGAGGCGAACGCGGCCAGTGACGTCGCCCTGCCGGCGGAATGGGAGTTGGCCGCCGCGACGCTCGAGACGGGATCGACCCCGGCCGGCTCGCAACGGGTGTTCAGCGTGTGGATGGTTGACGGTCTGTCTGGGGAGAATGGACAGTGAGCAGAACCAGGCTGCTTTTGATCGTGTCCTTCGTGTTCGTGTTCGCCGCTGGGCTTGCGCTGGGGTTCCTGGCGGAGCGTGCCCGACATCGGCCGCACCGTCCGTCCTGGCTGGGCGAAAGGCTGGACCTGACCGCCGAGCAGCGAGAACAGATGCGTGAGATCTGGTCCGGCGTGGCGGGCGAGATGGGCGGCGCCCATCGGGACGAACTCCGTGCGCTGCGGGAAGAGCGGGACCAGGCCATGCAGGACCTGCTGACGGAGAGCCAGAAGGCCGAGCATGAGCGGCTCCAGCAGGAATACGAGGACAAGGTCGCCGAGCTGGCCGCGGCGCGGGAGGCGGCGTTCGAGGAGGCCGTGCGCCGCACCAAAGAGATACTCACGCCCGAGCAGCGCAAGCAGTACGAGCACATGCTCGAAGGGATGTCGGGACGCGGCCGGCCGTCGGGTCGCCCACCGGGGCCCCCCCCGGAGGGCGCCAGGCCGGGCTCGCCCCACCGCGAAGGCCCGCGGGAGGGTCCCCAGCCCTGAGCCGGGCGCTTCGCTCGCTGTCCACGCGCGGCGGACGCCCTTGCCGTCGCGCTTGCGCCGGTGCGCGCCTGCCGAGAAAGACCTGGAAGAAAACCGGCCTGAGCGGGAACTATTGAGTTGATGCGCGCGAAACCGTGGGCGTGTGCCCGGGCCGGCGCGCGACGGATTGTCCCTTTTTGTGAGGAGGCGGTTAATGAACCGCACGAAGGTGGTGATTGGGGTTCTGGCAGTGATGGCCGCGACCACGTTCGCCGTGGCCGTGGTCAGGGGGCAGGAGGGCGGACAAGGGGGCGAGGGTCGGCGTCAGTTCGACCCCGCGCAGATGCGCCAGGCTATGACGGACCGCATGAGGGAAGCTCTCGGCGCGACGGAGGAAGAGTGGGCGATCATAGGCCCGCGCCTGGAGAAGGTGCAGACGCTCTCCCGCGAGACCCGGGGCGGCATGTTCGGCGCGTTCCGCACGCGCGGAGGCCGGGGCGGCCAGAGGGGCGGGGAAGAGCAGGCAGCGGAGCAGGAACAGACCGAGATGCAGAAGGCGACGGCCGCCCTTCAGGCGGCGCTCGATAACGAGGCGTCCACGGCCGCCCAGATCCGCACCAGCCTGACCGCCTACCGCAAGGCCCGCGAGAAGGTGCGGCAGGACCTGGCGAAGGCCCAGGAAGAACTGCGCGCGGTGCTCAGCATCCGCCAGGAAGCACAGCTTGTCATGATGGGAACGCTCGACTGAGAGCAGTTCGGCAGCGGGGGCGCACCATCCTACTCTCGCGCCCCCGGCACTGCCGGGCCTCGTGCAGCACGGCGACGCTGCTGCGCGAAGCCCGGCGCCCCCTCAATCTCCCACGACGGGAACGGCGTGACGATGGAGTTCATCCTGACCAAGATGCAGAACCGGGGCCTGCTCGACGGGCCGGCCTGCGCCGAGGTGCGCCGCGCAATGGCCGAAGGCGTCCTGATCGAGGACGCCCTGATCGAGCGTGCCGCACTGCCGGAGGACCAGGTCCTGCGGTTCCTCGGGGAGGAGTTCGGCGTCCCCTACGTTGACGTGGACAGCGTGCAGGTGGATCCCGTGCTGATGGGCGAGTTCCCGGCGGGGCTGCTGCTGCGCCACGGGCTGCTGCCGCTCGAGGAGACGGACGGAGACGTCCTGGTGGCCGCCAGCCGCCTGTTCGAGTCCGGGGGCATGGACCAACTGCGCCTGGCAACCGGCCGGGAGTTGCAGCCGGCCCTGGCGCCGGCCGCCGAGATTGCCCGTTGCCTCAGGCGGCACCTCGGCGTGGGGGCCGACACCGTGCAGTCCCTGGTCTCCCATGCTGATGAGTCGGCCGTCCAGGTCCTGGGAGAGCCGGAGGAGGCCGTTGACCTGGGCGAAGAGGCGGAGGACGCCTCGATCATCCGGTTCGTCAACCAGGTCCTGACCGAGGGGATCGAGGTGCGGGCGACCGACGTGCACTTCGAGCCGTTCGAGGAGGAACTGCGCGTCCGCTACCGGATCGACGGCGTGCTCCAGGAGGCGAAGGTGCCCGCCGGGGTGCGCCGCTTCCAGGCGGCCATCGTGTCGCGCCTGAAGATCCTGAGCCTGCTCGACATCGCCGAGAAGCGCCTGCCCCAGGACGGGCGGATCAAGCTGAGGATCAGGGAACGGGAGATCGACGTCCGCGTGTCCGTCATCCCGATGCTGCACGGGGAGGCGGTCGTGCTGCGCCTGCTGGACCGCAGCGCGGCCCTCTTCGGCCTGGAGGGGCTCGGAATGTCCGCGCGGGACCAGGACATGGTGGCGCGCCTGTGCGAACTGCCGCACGGGATCGTCCTGGTGACCGGGCCCACCGGCAGCGGAAAGACGACGACGCTCTACGCCGCCCTGTCGCGCATAAACGACGTGCGCCGCAAGATCATCACCATCGAGGACCCCATCGAGTATCACCTGTACGGCATCAACCAGATACAGGTCGCCACGAAGGCGGGACTGACGTTCGGGCGGGGACTCCGCTCGATCCTTCGGCACGACCCGGACGTGATCCTCGTGGGCGAGATACGCGACCTGGAAACGGCAGAGATCGCCGTTCAGTCCTCCCTGACGGGCCACCTGGTCTTCTCGACCCTGCACACGAACGACGCGCCCGGCGCCGCGACGCGCCTGGTGGACATGGGCGTGGAGCCCTACCTGGTCGCCTCGTCGCTGGAGGCGGTTCTGGCGCAGCGCCTTGTCCGGCTCATCTGCCCGCACTGCCGGCGCGACTACACTCCGTCCGAGGCGGAGGCGGAGCTGCTGCGGGCCGAGCTGCCCGGGGACGAGATCGGCGTGCTCCAGCGGGGCGCCGGTTGCCGGGAATGCCAGGGAACGGGCTACAGGGGGCGCACGGGCGTCTTCGAGCTGATGCCCGTCACGGAATCGGTCCGCGCGTTGGTGTTGCGGGGCGCCTCGGCCGGCGAGATACGCCGCCAGGCGGCGCAGGAGGGTATGCTGAGCCTGCGCGAGGACGGCTGGCGTCACGTGCTGGAGGGGCGGACGACGGTCGAGGAGGTGCTGCGCGTCACGAAGGACGAGCGCGTCGGCGGCAGCGCAGCCTGGGCGGCGGCGGGGGAGGGCTGATGGCGAAGTTCGACTACACCGCCGTGGACGGTTCCGGCAGCGAGGTGGCCGGCAGCGTGATAGCGGAGAGCCGCCCGGCCGCCGTGGAGCGGCTCGTGGGCCAGTCGCTGCACCCGGTGTCCGTCGATGAGGCCCGCCCGACGGGCGGCGGCCTGTCGTTGGGCCGGGACCGGGTCTCCCGGGTGAGCGTGGACTCCTTCATACGGGAACTGGGCAACCTGCTGGCGGCGGGCGTGCCGTTGAGCCGCGCGCTGCGCATACTGAGCGAGGAGGCGTCGCAGCCCGCCGCGAAGCGCCAATGGGCCGCCGTGCGCGAGGACGTTGTCGGCGGGATGAGCCTTGCCGACGCCCTGGCCCACCGGCCGCAGTCCTTCCCGCCCGTCCACGTTGCGATGGTGCGCGCCGGCGAGACGGGCGGATTCCTCGACACTGTCCTGGCCCAGATAGCGAGCTTCCGGGAGCGGGAACGCGATCTGAAAGGCAAGGTCACCTCGGCGCTGGTCTACCCGGCGGTGCTGGTGGCGCTGGCCGTGCTGGTCATGGCGTTCCTGCTGACGTATTTCATCCCGCGGTTCGCTGCGGTCTTCGCCGAGTTCGGCGGCGCGCTGCCGAAGCTGACCCGCCTCATAGTGGGCACGAGCGATTTTCTGCTCGAGCACGGGCTCACGGTGCTGCTGGTCGCCGTGCTGGCTGTGGTGGCGGCGCGCCGCGCCCTGCAGAGCGACTCCGGCCGGCGTTTCCTGGAGATGGCGGCCCTGCGCGCGCCCGCACTGGGCCGGGTGGTCGCCCGGTTCGCGCTGGTGCGCTTCTGCCGCATGTTGGGCACGCTTCTCGGCGCGGGCGTGCCGATGGTGGTTGCTCTGGGAGCCGCGAAGGAGGCCATCGGCAACCAGACGCTCGCCGACACCGTGACGTCGGCCGTCGAGGAGGTGCAGCAGGGCGCCCCGCTGGCCCAGAGCCTGACGCGCAGCCCGCAGCTCTTCCCCGCCTCCGTCGTCGAGATGGTGGCGGTCGGCGAGGAAACCGGAAGGCTGGACAGTGAGTTGGTCCGTCTGGCAGACAGCTATGAGAAAGAACTCGACAGGCAGTTGCGCACGCTGGTGGCGCTGGCGGAGCCCGCGTTGCTCTTCGTGATGGCCGCGTTGATCGGCACGGTGGTCATCGGCATGTTGCTGCCCGTCTTCACGCTGCAGGAGCTGATCCGCTGAGCGGCGGGTCGGCGGCCTGCGGGAAGGCAAGGAGGATAAAGCATGGATTTCCGGGAAAGAATGGACAGAGGGGCGCGCCTGAGAGCCGCGCTCCGGGCCTTCACGCTCATCGAACTGCTGCTGGTGCTGGTCATCCTGAGCGTGCTGGCGGCGGTCGTCGTGCCGAAGTTCACCAGGCGCTCGGAGCAGGCGCGCATCACCGCCGCTCGCACGGAGATATCGATCCTTGAGGGATCGCTGGACACCTTCGAGATCGACACGGGCACCTTGCCTGCGACGCAGCAGGGGCTCCAGGTCCTGGTCGAGGAGCCCGCGGGCGTCAAAGACTGGCACGGCCCGTACATCAAGCGCGGCGTGCCGAATGACCCCTGGGGCAACGCCTACGTTTACAGGTACCCGGGCGAACACAACGCCGAGGGCTATGACCTTTACTCCTACGGCCCGGACGGCCAGAGCGGGGGAGGCGACGACATTGACAACTGGTCGACCCGCTGAGCAGGGCCGCCGGCGGTGGTTCACGCTGCTGGAGCTGGTGCTGGTGATGGTCATCATCTGCACGGTGCTCGGCGCGGCGTCGCCGTCTTTGCGGGGGTTCTTCCTCTCGCGGCAGAAGGATGACGCGGCCTCCCGGATCATCTCCCTGACCCGCCTGGCCCGTTCACGGTCGGTCTCGGATGGGTGCGTTTACCGGCTCAACTTCGACCTGTCGCGGCGCACCTGCGGCCTGACCGTGCAGCGGCAGGGGAGCTTCGAGGGCCTCGGGTCGAGCCTGGGAAGGCCGTTCAGGCTGCCCGAGGAAGTGGACGTCGAACTGGAGGTCATGGGCGCGCCCGGGAGGCGTGATCACGTGGATTTCTTCCCGGACGGCCGCACGGAGCCGGCCACCATCCGGCTGACCGACATCAAGGGCGGGGTGATCGAAGTGGCCTGTGCGGCGCCGACGGAGGATTTCGTGGCCCGGGCGCCCGAGGAGGAGGGATGAGACGCCCGAAGCGACCCGCCGAGGGGAGGTTCACCCTCATCGAGGTGCTGGCCAGCCTGGCGCTGGTGGGCATCGTCCTGCCGGCGGCCATGGCGGGCATCACGCTGGCCATGAGCCTCGGCGACGCGTCGCGGCACCGGACCGAAGCCGCCGTGCTGGCCGGCGGGAAGCTGGCCGAGGTGATGGCGACGGGCGAGTGGCTGGACGGCGATGAGGAGGGGGACTTCGGCGACGAGTGGCCCGGCTACTCCTGGGAGGTCGAGGTCGGCGACTGGGAAGAGGCGGAGGTCAGCGAAGTCGTCCTGGTGGTCAGGTGGACGGCTCGCCGGCAGGAGTATGCCTTGACGGTGACGACCCTGGGCTACGCGGGGAGCGAGTGAGATGACGCGAAGACCGCCGGCCAGAGGCTTCACGCTCCTGGAGATGCTGTTCGCCCTCGCGCTGATGAGCATGTTGGCGGCGTCTCTCTACGGGAGCCTGCGCACGGGCTTCCGCGGTCGGCGCGCCACCGAGAGGGTGTTGGAGCCTTCGCTGCGCGCCGCGGCCGCCTTCGAGATGATCCGGGCGGACGTGGAGTCGGCGGTCGTCCCGACCGGGCTGCTGGCGGGCGAGTTCCTCGGCGTGGACGGGGAGGACGACGCGGGCGAGCCCGCCGACGTCCTGACCTACCACGCGCTGGCCAGGGACCAGTCTGCGGACGAGCCGCCCTCGTCGGTCCTGTGGGTCCAGATCGCGCTGGCGTCCGATGAGGAGACGGGCGAGGCGGTGCTGGTGCGGCGCAGGAAGGCGAACCTGCTGGCGCCGGAAGATGAGGAGCCGGCCGAGGAGGTGCTCTGTCGCCGGGTGCGCGCGCTCGACGCCGCGTTCTACGACGGCGTGGACTGGGTCGAGGCCTGGGACTCCACGACGATGGGCGACGTCTTGCCGCTGGCCGTGGAAGTGACCGTCGTCCTGGACGTGGAAGGCCGGGAGGACGGCTGTGCCTTCAGCCGCGTCTTCGCGCTGCCGTGCGGGGAACTGGCGGAGGAGGGCGGCGGGATCGTGCGGATGGCGGGCGGGAACCGATGACGAAAGACAGGACAGGAGAGCGTGGCGCGCGGCGATGGCGCCGGGACCAGGGGACGGTCCTGATCGTGACGATGTGGGTCATCCTGGTGCTGGCCGGGCTGGTGCTGGTGTTCGCCCACGCCATGCGGGTGGAGGCGATGGCGTCCGCCAACCGCCTGGCCGCCCTCGAGGCGGACGCCGCCGCGAAGGGCGCCCTGGCGTTCGTCCTGTCCGTCGTGGACGGGACGGACGGCTCGACGGAGACCCTGTCGGAGATAGAGTGGGAGGGGCGAAGCGTGGGAGACGGCTTCTTCTGGCTGCTCCACCCGAACCTGGAAGAGGACGACACCTGTACGTTCGGCGTCATGGACGAGGCGTCCCGGATCAACCTGAACTCCGCCTCCGGCGACACGCTGCTGAAGCTGCCCGGCATGACCGCCGAACTGGCCGACGCCATCATTGACTGGCGGGACGAGGACGCCGACATCTCGCCCAGCGGCGCCGAGAGCGAGTACTACCTCCTCCAGGAGGAGCCTTATTACTGCAAAGACGCCCCGCTCGAGACCGTCGAGGAGCTGCTCCTGGTGCGCGGCGCGAGCAAGGCCATCCTCTACGGCGAGGACACGAACCGCAACGGCGTGCTCGACGATAACGAGAACGACGCCGATGCGAGCATGCCCGGGGACAACCGCGACGGCTCCCTGGACAGGGGCTTCCTCGACTACGTCACCGTTTACAGCGCGGAGTCCAACCTCGCCGCGGACGGACAGGAGCGCGTCAACGTGAACCAGGTTGACACGCAGGAGCTTTCGGGCCTTCTCGACGACGTGATCTCCGACGACCGGCTCTTCGCGGTCCTGCAGGACGTGCGTCGGCGCAGGCCATATGCGAACGTGCTGGACTTCTACTTCCGCAGCGGGCTGACAATGGAGGAGTTCGCGCAGATCGCCGACCGCGTGACAACGGTGTCCGAGGAGGAGCGGGCCGGTCTGGTGAACGTGAACACGGCCCCGCGCGACGTGCTGCTCTGCCTGCCGGAGCTGGACGAGAGCGACGTGGACGCGTTGCTGTCCGCCCGTTCTGGCACCGGGACCGACCTGAGCAGCATCGCCTGGGTGGCCGACGCGCTGCCGCAGGAGAAAGCGGTCGCCATCGGCAGCTTCATCACCAGCCGTTCCTACCAGTTCTCGGCCGACATAGTGGCCGCCAGCGGCGACGGGCGGGCGTATCGTCGGTACAGGGCCGTCATCGACGCGCGGCAGGCACCGGCAAGGGTCATCCGCTGGCAGGACCTGACGCACCTTGGCTGGCCGTTGGACCCGCAGACCATGACGGCGCTGCAGCGGGGCGAATACGGCCTGGATTCTGGCTTCAGCGCGAGTCTGCAATGATCACTAAACGCCGATCAGTGGGGCTGGCCCTGGGCGAACGGGGCATTGTGGCGGCCGAAGTCACGGGCGCCCGGGGGCGACGCGAGGTCGTTCGGGTTGCCGAGCTTGCCTTCCCCGAGGGCCTGTCGTGGGACGACCCGCAGGCCGTGGGCGCCCACCTGGGGCAGTTCCTCCGCGAGCGCCACGTGCGCGGGCGCGTCGTCGTCGGCCTGCCGGCTCGGTGGCTGGTCACTGCGGCGCACGAGGTGCCGCCGGTCGGCGGCGCGTCCCTGGCCGGCATGTTGCGGCTGGCGGCCGAGCGCGAGTTCTCGTTGGGTTCGGACGAAATGGCCTGCGATTACGCGTCTGCGCCGCCCGAGGGAGAGGCCGGCACGGCCCTCCTCGTGGGCACCACGCGCGAGCAACTCGGCGCGGTGGAGGCGGCCGCGCGCGGGGCCGGTCTCAAGCTGCGCGCCGTCACGTCAACGGGCGCCGCGCTGGCCCTCGCCGGGTCGGCGCCGGCCGACCTGACAGCCGCAGCCGCGCCGGACGGGGTGGAAGTGGTTCGCGTCGGCCGGGGAGGCGTGACGGCGATCCGTTACGTGCCCCTGCCCGGCAGGGACGGCGCGCCGGGCGCAGTGGCAGGCGCCCTCCGCCTGGCCGTCGGTTCGGTGCCTGCCGGCCCCGAGGGGCGGAGCGACAGGATAGCCCTGTGGGGCGGCGCCGGTGCGGCGGGCGCCTCACTGCGCGGGGTGTGCGGCGAGCTGGGCCTTGAGCTTGACGCGGAGCCGGGGCTGGCACTCGCCGGGCTGGCGGAGGCGTCCGCAGAAGCGGGGGTTCCCGTCGGACGGGCGGCTCCTGCCGCCGCACTGGCAGCGGCCGGCCTGGACGGCGACCTCCTGCCGTTCGACCTGGTGCACTCGCGGCTGGCGGCCCGGCACGCGCTGCGCCTGGGCCGGCCGGTGACGTGGGCAGCAGCACTGCTGGTGACCTTCCTGATCGCCGGCTGGGCGGTGGTCAGCGACCGGATTGCGCGGAAGGAGGAGATCGCCGAGCTCCAGTCCAGGCTGACCGAGATGGCGCCCTCCATCGAGGCCGCCGAGAGCGTGGTGGAAAGCGTACGCCAGGCGCGGGGGTGGCACGACAGGAGGCCGGCGTTCCTGGACAGCCTTGTCGGCGTGACGCTGGCCTTCCCGGAGAACGGGAGCATCTGGGCCACCAGCCTGGCCGTCCGGGAGGACACGAGCGACCCGGACAGGCCGCCCGCTGCGCGGTCCCTGCTCGGCGCGCTCTCCGGCAAGGCGACCGACGAGAGGTCGGTCCTCGCGGTGCTCGACGCCCTCACGGCCGCCGGGGAGTTCGTCAATGTGAACTTGCTTTACGTGCAGGAGACCCGCGGGGCCGGCGGGGACAGCGCGTTTGCCATCTCTTTCGCCTACGTCGGGACGGACTGACCAATGAACCTTTCAAAACGTGAGACATACATCGCCCTCATGGCGGCCGCAGCGGTGGCCCTGCTGGTGGCCGACCTTTACGTGATCACGCCCCTGCTGGAAAGCGGGGCCGCGCTGGGGGCGGAGCGGCAGGCGCTTCTGCGCGAGATGGAGGACGCACAGCGCCTGTTCGAGCAGCGGCGGCTGTTGAACCGCAAGTGGGAGGAGTTGACGGCGGGAGGGCTGACGGACGATCCGGCGCAGGCGGAGAGCCGCCTCCTGCACGCCGTGCGCGACTGGGCCGAGGAGGCGGGGCTGACCCTGTCCGCCGTGAAGCCGGAACGGAAGGAGAAAGACGGCCGGGTACGAGAGATCAGCATCCAGGCGTCCGGAACGGGATCGATGCGGGCGGCGTCCAGGTTCCTGTGGCACGTGGAGACGACCGACCTGCCGCTGCGCATCCGGGAACTGCAGATCGGTTCCCGCAAGGAGGGCACCGACGAGCTTTCGGTGCAGTTGAAGGCGTCCACGCTCTACCTGGGGACGAACGGGGACGCCGCGCCGCAGGTTGCTCAAGCGGATGACGGAGGCGCGTGATGGGATCGAGACGGGCCTTTTCGACGTGGGCGCTCTGCGTGCTGGCCGGGCTGGTCGGCCCTGCCGCGGCGGCCGCGTCGGTCGAGCACAAACCGTGGGAAGACTACGAGGTCCTTGTCCGGCGCAACATGTTCTCGCGCCAGCGGTCGCCGCGCTCGGTTGAGGGGCCGGTCCGCCCGGAGGTCGTGACGGTGGAGGCGCCTAGCCCGGAGCGCTACGTGCTGCTGCGGGGAGTCGTCAGGAGCGGCGACGAGTTCATCGCCTTCCTGGAGGACATGCGAACGGGTGAGGTGATCCGTGCCCGGGCCGGCGACGAGGTCGTGCGTGGCCGGGTGGCCGAGGTCACGCTGGACGGCGTCCGCTACGTGCGTGAGGACACTGAGACTGAAGTGCCGATTGGCGAGAACCTGGAGAAGTCGAACGTTTCCCCCGCCGCGCAGGCTGCCGGCGAGGCGACTGGCAGCGGGGAGCAGGCCATCGTCGCCCCCGAGACCGGCCCGGCGGCCGATCTCCTCGAACGGTTGCGACAGAGACGACAGGAGGAGTTGGGACAATGACAGGCATTACCGACGGGCGATACGAACGCGGGCGGTGTGGCCGGCGCCTTCTTGTGGCGCTCTGGGTGTGTTCTCTGCTGCCCCTGGCGCTTCTGTCTTCCGTGTGCCGGGCGCAGGAGGGGGAGGCGGCCCCCGCGCCGGAGCAGGAAGGGGCCGTGCCCGAGTTCTCGGCGCCGCCGGAGGAGCAAGGGGTCATGCCCGCCGGCTCTGGCATCCTCCTGAACTTCAAGGATGCGCCCTTGACGGCCGTGCTGGAGCACCTGTCGGAGGTCGCCGGCCTGGTTGTGGTGGAGGAGGTGACCGTGGCGGGGCGGGTTTCCCTGATGAGCCGGCAGCCGCTCAGCGTGCAGGAGGCCGTGGAACTGCTGAACACCGTGCTGGTCCAGCAGGGGTACGCCGCCGTGCGTGCGGGCCGGGTGCTCAAGATCGTCACGATCGAGGATGCCAAGAAGATGAACGTGCCGGTCCGCTCGGGCGCGGCTCCCGAGGACATCGAGCCGACCGACGAGATCATCACGCAGATAATCCCGCTCAAGTACGCCGACGCGACCCAGGTCAGGGAGGACCTGGCCCCCCTGATCCCCGCCTACGCCGACCTCTCGGCCAACGCCAGCAGCAACGCGCTCATCCTCACGGATACGAGCGCGAACGTGAAGCGGATAGCCGAGATAGTCAGCGCGCTGGACACCTACCTGGCCACCGTGGCCGAAGTGCGCGTCTTCATGCTCACATATGCCGACGCGACGGATGCGGCGGCGCTCATCAACCAGGTGTTCCAGCAGGAGGAGGGGGGCACGACTAGGGCACGCGGGGGGGGCTTCGGCGGCAGGTCGTTCTTCCGCGGGCCCGGTGGCGGAGGGCAACAGGCCGAGGACACGGCCAGCCGCGCGCCGCAGGTCCTGGCCTCGGCCGACGAGCGCACGAACTCCGTCGTCGTCAGCGGCCCGTCCGACACGCTGGACGTCGTCGCCCAGGTCATCAAGGAACTCGACGCCAACCCGGTCGAGGAGGAGGCCGTCCTGGTCTATAGGTTGAGGAATGCCCAAGTGGCGACGGTGGCCGAAGTGCTCAACGATCTGTTCGGGCAGTCCAGTGGGAGCACCCAGACCGCGCGCACGGGCACCCAGCAGGGCCGCGGTTCAAGCGGGCAGGAGGGGCAGTCGAGCAGCCCGTTCGCCAGGTTCCGGCAGCAGATCTCGAACGAGGCCGTTGCCGCGGCCGGCGCCCTGTCAGGAGATGTTTACTGCGTCGCGGAAGAGGACACCAACACGCTGCTCGTGCTGACCGCTCCGACCAACTTCGAGCGCCTGCAAACGATCATCGGCGAGCTGGACCGGACCATCCCGCAGGTGCTCATCAAGGTGCTCATCGCCGAGGTGACCTGGAGCGACGACATGGACGTGGGCGTGGAGTTCTCCGTGCTGGACACCGAGCCGGACGGGGACGAGTTCTCGCTGTTCACGGACTTCGGCGTCGCCGCGCAGACCGACGGACTGATCTACAAGCTGGTCGGCGGCGACGTGTCGGTCGCCCTCCGGGTCCTGGAGGAGATCGGCAAACTGGACATCCTTTCCCGGCCCCACATCCTGACCAGCGACAACCAGACGGCCACCATCACCGTGGGGCAGCAGGTGCCGTTCATCACCAACACCCGCACCACGGAAACCGGCCAGACCATCAACACCATCCAGTACGAGGACATCGGGATCATCCTCGAGGTCACTCCCCACATCAACCCGGAGGGGCTGGTCATCATGGACGTCAGCCCGGAGATATCCACCACGACGGCGGAGACCGTGCCCATCTCCGAGACGGTGGACGCCGCCGTGTTTGCCAAGCGGTCGGCCAGCACGCGCATCGCCATCAAGGACGACCAGACGATCGTGATAGGCGGCCTGATGCAGGACACCAAGACCGAGACCGTCCGCAAGGTTCCCCTCCTGGGCGACATCCCGCTGCTGGGCGCGCTGTTCAGGCGCAAGATCGAGGACAAGGAGAAGACCGAACTGCTCATCTTCCTGACTCCCCACGTCGCGCGTGAGGCGGACGAGCTCCAGGAGATGTCGGACCAGGAACTGACCGGCGTGCGGCAGATGAAGGACGCGGTTCAGCCGGGCGTGTTCGACGAGCACATGGAGGGCATGCGCAGGGGGGCGGTCGAGGACCCCGACGTGCCGGCCGAGCAGTGAGTCCGCAGCAGGCAGCCCCGTCGGCCCGGTGCAGCCCGTCGAGAGCAAGCCAATTCCCTTCCCGATGACAGCCCCGTCACCGTTTTCTGGGGAAGGGGGTTGACAGGGCGCCGTGCCCGGTATAGAATGACCGTATCAAACGCACATTTCAATCGTCTATTGGAGGCGAACGATGTCCGATACCGGGGACTCACGGCATGACACGCGTCAGAGGGTGTTGGAGAGCGCCGTCGAGGCGTTCGCCGCCGAGGGGTTCCGGGACGCGACGGTCCATGAGATCTGCGAAGGCGCGGAGGCCAACATCGCCGCCGTCAATTATTACTTCGGCAGCAAGGAGAACCTCTACGTCGAGGCCTGGCGCAAGGCCTTCCACGACTCGGTCGAGGCCCACCCCCCGGACGGCGGGGTTCCCCCCGACGCGCCGCCGGGGGAGCGCCTGCGGGGGCGCATCCGGGCCTTGATTCGCAGGGCTGCTGACGAGAGGGCCAGCGACTTCGCCATCGTGCACAAGGAGCTGGCCAACCCCACCGGCCTGCTGGAGGAGGTGATGCGCGAGTGCCTGGAGCCGCTGCACGAGCAGATACTGGCGCTCGTGCGCGAGCTGCTGGGCCCCGGCGTGGGCGAGCAGCAGGGCCGGTTCTGCCTGGTGAGCATCTTCAGCCAGTGCCACGGCCCCATAATCCGCCGCCGGCTGCAGGGGGACCGCCTGCACGGCGGCGGGCCGGGACCGCTGAAACCGGGGGAAACGGACGCATACGCGGACCACGTGGTCGCGTTCACGCTGGCCGGCATTCGGGCCGTGCGGCGGCGCGCGGCCCACGGACGCCCCGCCGGCCACAAAGGCCGGGCGAAGTAGAAGTAATGGAAAGGTGACGGGACGCGTGGACGAGTCTGCCACAGAAGCATTGAGTTCGCAGGAGCGGACCGAGGACGCCGCAAGGCCGGCGGCCGACTCGAAGTCGGCGCCGGCCGCGCAGGTGGGCCCCGGGCATAGCTCGTGGATCACGGAGGGGAGCATCCCCCGTGCGGTCTTCCGCCTTGCGCTTCCGACCTGGGGCGCGTTCCTGTCGCACGACCTGATGGGCATGGTGGACATGTTCTTCGTGGGCAAGCTCGGCGCGTCCGCCGTGGCCGCCGTCGCCATGAGCGGCGCAGTGTTCGGCATCATCATCATGCTCGGCCACGGGATCACGGTCGGCACGACGGCCCTGGTCGCGAACGCCTTCGGCCGCGGGGAGCGCGACACTGCCGGACACGCGACGGGCCAGACACTTTCGATGGCGGCGGTCCTTTCCGTGGTGGTAGCCGCGGCCGGGATATCGCTTGCCGCCGCCATGTTACGGCTCATGGGCGCCGAGCCGGACGTGGTGGCCCGGGGCACGGGCTACCTGCGAGTGGTCAGCGGCGGCGCCTTCGCGATGATGGTCAGCATGTCCCTGGGGGCGACCCTGCGCGGGGCGGGCGACGCCATGACGCCCTTCAGGGCCATGACCATCGCAAACGTGACGAACGCCGTGCTCGACCCCATCTTCATCTTCGGGTGGCTGGGTTTTCCCGCGCTGGGCGTTGTCGGATCGGCCTGGGCGACCCTGGTCGGACGGATTGTCGGCGCCGTTCTGATGATGCGCGCCTTTATCTCCGCGCGGGCCATCGTCCGGCTGCGCCTGCGCGACCTGCGGCCGCGCGCGGCTATAATGGCCCAAATCTGCCGGATCGGGGGCTTCGCCTCGGGGCGAATGCTGGTGCGCAACGTCGCCGGGCTGCTCCTGATGCGGCTGGTGGCCATGTTCGGCACCGTGCCGGTGGCCGCTTACGGCATCGGGCTGCGGCTCCACATGGTGTTGTTCGGCCCCACGATGGGATTCGCCACGGCGGCGGGCACGATGGTCGGACAGAACATGGGGGCAGGCCAGTCCCGACGGGCGACCCGCTCCGCGTGGATCGCCGCCGGCATTGCAATGACGGTCGCATTCTGCATAACGGTCGTGTTCTGGGCCACGGCGGGATTTCTGGTCCGCGTGTTCAACAACGATCCCGAGGTCGTCTGGACCGGGACCGTCCTGCTGCGCTGGTTTGCCGCTTCATTCGTGTTCCTGGCGCTGGCAATAGTGTTGGGTCATGCCATGAACTGCGCCGGGGACACGCTGCGCCCGATGATCATCACCACCGTGGCACTCGTGGTGACGGGCGTGCCGCTTGCATATGCACTGGCCACCTTGTGGAACAGCGTCGAGGGCATCTGGGTCGCGCTCTTCACCTCCAACGTGCTGGCGGGGCTTCTCTCGGCAGCCGTGTTCCGCAGGGGACGGTGGCGCGCCACGTCCCTGCAACGTTCGGACGGGTGAACCTGAACGGGGAAGGAGACGAGGACGGTCAGACAAGCCCATTCAACGTTCGCTGCGGGCGGGTCGCGCCTGCCGCGCGGCGTTGCCTGCCTGCTGGCGGTCATCTGCCTGCTGGCGGGGGCGTCGTGCACGATCAACCCGGTGCAGGTCGGGCCGGTCGTCTCCCTTCCTGAGGCGTTCTCGAGCAGCGGCTCCGACGCGTTGCCCGACAGGTGGTGGACTGCATTCGGCGACGGGCAGCTCAACGCGCTGGTCGAGCGCGCCCTTGAGGAGAACTTCAGCCTGCGAACGGCCCGGGACCGGCTGGACCAGGCGTGGGCCGTCGCGGAGAGGGCCGGTGCGGAAGCGAAACCCGGCCTGGACGCCACCGGCGGCCTGTCGCGCGAGGCCAGGAAGGTCGCCGGGCTCGACCGCGCCTACGCCACGGATTTCTCGCTCGGCATCGAAGCAGGCTACGAGGTGGACCTGTGGGGGCGCGTCGGCGCCTCGCGCGACGCCTCGCTGCTCGACGCGCTCGCCACGGAGGAAGACCTGCACGCCGCCGCCGTCGGCGTCAGCGCGGAGGTGGGCCGAACCTGGCACCGTCTCATCGAGCAGCGGCTCCAGTTGGGGTTGCTGGACGAGCAGATCGCCACGAACGAGAAGCACCTGGACGTCATCACGCTGAAGTTCCGCCGCGGGCAGGTCTCCGCCACGGACGTGCTGCAACAGCGTCAGCTTGTCGAGTCAACCAGGGGCGAGCGGGTTCTCGTGGAGTCGAGCCTGAGCGTTCTTGAGCACCAGTTAGCGGTGCTGCTCGGGCAGCCGCCCGGGGCGCTGGACCTGGCGCCCGACGGGGACCTGCCGGGCGTGCCGCCGGAGCCGCAGACGGGCCTGCCGCTGGAGTTGATCCGCCGACGGCCGGACGTGAGGGCCGCCGAGTTGCGCATAAGGGCGGCGGACAGACGTGTTGCCGTCGCAATCGCGGACCGGTTCCCCGCGCTCAGGCTCTCCGCACGCGGGGACACCTCGGCGGAGGAGCTGAGCGGCCTCTTCGAGGGGTGGCTGACGAATCTGGCCGCGAGCGTCGCTGCCCCGTTGCTGGACGCCGGCCTGCGCCGCGCCGAAGTGGAACGCACCCGGGCCGTCCTTTCCGAGCGACTCAACTCATACGGCGACGTGGTCCTGGCGGCACTCCAGGAGGTGGAGGACGCGCTCTCGCAGGAGGCAAGCCAGTCCGAATACGTCGCCAGCCTGGCGAGGCAACTCGAGCTTTCCGGGCAATCGGCGGCGCAGACGTTGGAGAACTACACGAAGGGCACGGCCGACTTCACCCGCTACCTGACGACGCTGCTCTCGCACCAACGACTCCAGAGGACCTTCCTGCAGGCGAGGCTCGAACTCGTGCTGTCCCGGATCGCTCTATACCGCGCCCTGGCCGGAAGCTGGCCGTCGCAGGCCGGCGAACCAGAGAACACTCGAAACTGAGAGGACCGTTACCATGTCGGCAGAACATCCAGCGCCCGGAGCCGCGCCCACTGACGGCGCGGCCGTGGGGTCGCCCCCGACGAGTTGGCTGGGCCGGTTCGCCCGGCTGCTGCTCGCACTGGCCATCCTCGGGGTCGGCGCCGGGCTCTCCTTCCACTGGCTGGCCAATCGTCCGGTCGCGCAACGGCGCCCCCCGCAGGCGGAGGCGAGGCTGGTCGAGGTCATCCGCGTCCGCCTGACCCCCGAGAAGGCGCTCGTGGACGCGATGGGGACCGTGATCGCTGCGCGCAGCGTCCAGCTTGCCCCTCGCGTGAGCGGGCAGATCGTCGAGGTCAGCGCGGAACTCGTTCCCGGCGGCTCATTCAGGGCCGGTGAGCCGGTGGTGAAGATCGATCCGGCGGACTACAGACTGGCCGTCCAACAGCAGGAGGCCGAGGTCAGGAGATTGACCGCCGTGCTGAAACAGCAGGAGAGCGAGATAGCCCAGCGGGAAACCGAGATCGCCCGCGCCGAGAGCGCACTGAAGATCGAGATGGGCGAGCAGTCGGTCGCCGAACGGGAGTATGAGCTGCTGGGCGAGACGGTCACGCAGGAGGACCTGGATCTCGTCCTCCGCCAGCCGCAACTGAAGACCGCGCAGGCGAACTTCGAGGCAGCCAGGGCCGCCAGGGCAGCGGCGGAAGCGGCCCTGGAAGCGGCCCGGGCCTCCAGGGACGCCGCGTCGGTCGCACTCAGGAAAACGGAACTTGACGAGGAGCGCACGACGGTCCGCGCCCCCTTCAACGCGACCGTGCAGTCCAAGTTCGTGGACCTCGGCTCGCAGGTCAGCGCCGGGACGGCCGTCGCCTCGCTGGCGGGCACCGACGAGTACTGGATCCGGCTCTCCGTGTCCACCGACGAGTTGAGGTGGATCAGCATCCCGGGCTTCAACGGCGAGGCGGGGGCGGCGGTGCAGGTGTATCACGAGTCGGCCTGGGGGGCGGGCGCGTCCCGCGCCGGCACGGTCCTGCGAGTGATGGCCGAGCTTGAGCCCGAGGGGCGCATGGCCAGGCTGCTGGTCTCCGTGAAGGACCCGCTGGAAGTGCAGGCGGCCGACCGGGCCCGCCACGCGCTCATTCTCGGCTCGTACGTGCGCGCGCGCATCCGGGGCAGGGACCTGGGCCGCGTCGCCAGCGTCCCCCGCACGGCGCTGCGCAACGGGAGCCAGGTCTGGGTCATGACACCCGAGGGCGCCCTGGACATCCGCGAGGTGACCGTCGCCTGGAGCGGCAACGAGCACGTTTTCGTCTCCGAGGGCCTCGCCGACGGGGACCTGCTGGTGACGAGCAACCTGGCCGCGCCGGTGCAGGGGATGGCCCTGCGCACGGCCGACCAGGCCCCCGCACCGCCGCAGGGCGGGCCCGAACAGGACGTGAGGACGGCCGGCCATGATCAATGAACACGACCCGGAACCCCGCCGCGGCCCCGTCGCCTGGATGGCCGGCCACTCGGTGGCCGCCAACCTGATCATGCTGATGTGCCTGGTCGGCGGATACATCTCGTTGCGGAACATCAAGCAAGAGGTGTTCCCCGACATCACAATGGACGCGGTTGAGGTCACCGTGGCCTACCCCGGGGCAAGCCCGGAGGAGGTGGAGAACGGCGTCATCCTGGCCATCGAGGAGGCCGTGCGCGGCGTGGACGGCGTGGACGAGGTCACCTCAACGGCCAGGGAGGGGTCGGGGACGGTCACCGTTGAGCTGCTCCTCGGCGCCGACCCGCAGACGGTCGCCCAGGACCTCCAGAGCGAGGTGGACCGCGTCACCACCCTGCCGGAGGATGCCGAAGAGCCCCAGGTCCGGGCCGTTTCTCACCAGCGCGGCGTGCTGACCATCGTGCTGTACGGGGATGCGACGGAGACCGTTCTGCACGAGCTGGGAGAGCAGGTCCGCGACCGGTTTCTCCAGGAAGCGGACGTGACGCAGGTGGACCTGACGGGAGTGCCGCCGCTGGAGATCGGCATCGAGATCCCCCAGGAGAACCTGCGCCGCTATGGCCTGACCCTCGAAGATGTGGCCGGCCGCCTGGGCGACGCTTCGGTGGACGTGCCCGGCGGCGGCCTGAAGACCGAAGGCGGCGAGGTGCTCGTCCGCATCAAGGAGCGGCGCGACTACGGGAGCGAGTTCGCGCGGATGCCGGTCATCACGACGGCCGACGGGAGCCAGGTGCCCCTGGGCAGCATCGCCACGATCGAGGACGGCTTCGCGGACGCCGACCGCTACGCCCGCTACAACGGCGAGCCCGCCGTCATGGTCGAGGTCTACCGGGTGGGCGAGCAGACGCCCGTCCAGGTGGCCGACGCGGTGCGCCGCCAGATGGTCGAGATCGAGCCGTCTCTGCCGCCCGGGATCAAGGTGGCCACCCTGCACGACATGTCCGCCGTTTACGCCGAGCGGGTGCAGCTGCTGCTCACGAACGGCGCCATCGGGCTGGGGTTGGTGCTGGTCATCCTCGGCCTGTTCCTGGAGGCGCGGCTGGCCTTCTGGGTGATGATGGGCATCCCGATCTCATTCCTCGGCTCGTTCCTCATCCTGCCCGGCATGGGCGTGACGGTCAACATGATGTCGCTGTTCGCTTACATCATCGCCCTGGGTATCGTGGTGGACGACGCGATCGTGGTCGGCGAGAACGTCTATCACTACCACCAGGAGGGGATGCCGTTCCTGAAGGCGGCCGTGCGCGGCGCGCGGGAGGTCGCCATGCCGGTGACCTTCAGCATCCTGACGAACATCGCCGCCTTCCTGCCCATCTACTTCATCCCGGGGACGATGGGGCGCATCTTCAGAATGATCCCCCTGGTGGTCTGCACCGTGTTCCTGATATCCCTCGGGGAGTGCATGTTCGTGCTGCCCGCCCACCTGGGTCACCAGAAGGAGCGGCAGCGGCGCGGCCTGGCCGCCTGGCTGCACGGGCGGCAGCAGGCCTTCAGCCACGCCTTCCGCCACTGGGTCCGGGACGGCTACGGGCCGCTGCTGGCCTTCGCGCTGCGGCACCGCTACGTGACCGTCGCCGCTGCCGTCAGCGTGCTCATGGTCAGCGTCTCTTACGCCCTGAGCGGACGCATGGGCTTCCAGGTATTCCCGGTTGTGGAGTCCGACTTCTCCGAGGCCCAGGTCGTCCTGCCCTACGGCACGCCGGTGGAGCGGACGGAGGAGGTGATGCAGCGCCTGCTGGAGGGCGCCCGACAGATCCTGGACGAATCGGGCCGGCCGGAACTGATCAAGTCCATACTGGCAAACGTCGGGCAGGGCGGAAGCCACACCGGGACGATGAGGGTGGAGCTGGCCGACCCCGACGTCCGCGAACAGATCATGGGCACCGAGGAGTTCACCCGGCGCTGGCGGCAGGCGGTCGGCGAGATCGCCGGCGTCGAGTACCTCCGCTTCGCGTCGGACGTGGGCGGCCCCGGCGGCCATGGCCGCGCCCTCACGGTCGAGCTGAGCCATCGCGACATGGCCGTCCTCGAGCGGGCCAGCAGCGACCTGGCGCAGTCGATCGGCACGTACCCGCTGGTCAAGGACGTGGACGACGGCTTCCAGCCGGGCAAGGAGCAACTGGACTTTGCCATCCGGCCCGAGGGCAAGAGCCTGGGGCTCTCCGCGCGCGAGGTGGCCCGCCAGGTGCGCAACGCGTTCCAGGGCGCGGAAGTGCTCCGGCAGCAGCGCGGGCGCAATGAGATCAAGGTCACCGTCCGCCTGCCGGAGGCGGAGAGGGCCACCGAGCAGACGATCCACGACCTCCTGATCCGCACGCCCGCCGGCACCGACGTGCCGCTTCGCCAGATCGCCACCGTGAGCAGGGGCCGGGCCTACACGACCATCGACCGGCGGAACGGCCGGCGCGTCGTCCAGGTCTCCGCCGACGTGACGCCCCGCAGCCAGGCCAGCGAGGTGATTGCCGACCTCCGGGCGAACGTCCTGCCGCCGCTCGCGCGGGATTACCGCGGCCTCAGCTACGGCTTCGAGGGGCACCAGGCCGACATACGCGAGAGCATGGGCAGCCTGAAGGTCAGCTTCGTGCTCGCGCTCCTGGCCATTTACGCCATGCTGGCGATACCGTTCCGCAGCTACTCCCAGCCGCTGGTCGTCATGGCGAGCATCCCGTTCGGCATCGTCGGCGCCTTCCTCGGGCACCTGATCATGGGCTACGACCTGTGCATACCCAGCATGTTCGGGATCGTCGCCCTGTCCGGCGTGGTGGTCAACGACTCGCTGGTCATGATCGACTTCGCCAACCGCCGCAGGCGGGAGGCCGGCCTCCCGCACCGCGAGGCCATTCATTCGGCGGCCATCCAGCGCTTCCGCCCGATACTCCTGACCACGCTGACCACCTTCGGCGGCCTGGCGCCGATGATCTTCGAGACGTCCCGCCAGGCCAAGTTCCTCATTCCGATGGCGCTCTCGCTGGGCTTCGGCATCCTGTTCGCCACGCTCATCACGCTCGTGCTCGTCCCGTCGCTCTACCTGGCGGTCGAGGACGCACGGGGGCTGCCGGGCCGCATCCGGGCCGCCCTGTCCCCCCGCGCCGCGCCGTCTGCGCGCCACGGCGGCGCTACAGCTCAGGTTGCCGACGTGGAGACCGACCCCGCCCCCTGAGGCCCTCACTGTTCCGGCTGCGTCACCTGGATGATCTCGATCCCGTTGATGATCGCGTTGTCCTTCTTCGCCCGGAACCGGATCTCGATCTCCTCGTAGGCCCTTGTCTCCGCCGACCGAACAACCGCCGCGAACGGGCGGTTCCCCGCCTCGCGGAAGACGTCGAAATCCTCCAGCATTGGCCGGCCGTTCAGCAGGACGTCGAACGCCCGCCTGTCCTCCTCCCGGTGCCAGGTCTCGGCGAAGTGGAGCACCACGCGGTAGAGGCCCGGCGGCACCTGGGCCGTGTAGGTGCCGAGGCCGTAGCGCTCGAAGCGGTAGATATCCGGGACGTCCGTGCCGGCGATCTTCACGTCCCCCCGGTCAACCATCTCGCCGGCGTCCGGGCCATACGGCCTGTTGCCCCTCCGCCAGGGGTCCGCCTTCCAGAGGCGTCCCTCGGAGTCCGTGAAGTCTTTGGTGCAGCCGGCGTTGACGCGCAGCGTGAATCCCCGGCCGGCCGGCGGGATCGGCAGCTCGGGCCGCAGAAATGGGAAGGCGCCCAGCTCCGGCGCCGTCCCGTCGGCGTCGAAGCCGCCGTCCTCGGCCAGGCCCGCGTCGATGGCAGGCGAGCCGGGCCGAAGTCGGAAGTCGCGGGCGTCGGCGTCCACGTACATCGGGTCTGCCTTGACGGGGAGGTCGCCGGTGTGCGCGACCCACGTTGTGCCCCAGGTGTTGTCGACGGGGTTGCCGAGCAGATTCCGCTCGATCCGGATGCCCTCGCGGGCCAGGCCCACGTTGCGGTTGAGGGAGACGTGATAGTCGCGGTTGGCGGTCAGGATATTGTGGTAGATGCGCACGTCCCGCGGCCCGCCGAGGGAGGGGCGGCCGGAGATGCAGATGCCGCCGGCGGGAGGCCGGTTGCTCTCCAGGTAGCCGCAGTGGTGGATCGTGTTGTTGTATATCTGCACGTCGGATATCGGCCCCCTCCACGTGCCGACCTGTATCGCGGCCCAGTAGACGTCGAACAGGACGTTGTGATGGATGCGGACGCCCCGTGTCTCGCCGCCGCCCTCCGTGCCAACGCCAATGCCGATTCCCGTGTCGTGGACGATGTTGTGGTGGAAGTCCAGGTCGCGCGGGTCGCCGTAGCCGTTCGGGGCGATGCCGGTCGTCCAGGGGCGGTTGTAAAGGTCGTGGACGTAGTTGTGATGGATGTTGCCGTTGCGCTCCGAGCCGTCCAGGAGCATGGCCTCCTTGTCGCCCCAGGCGATCTCGTTGTGGGCGATCTCGAAGTCCAGCAGCGTGCCGACGTCGATCTGCTCGCACGGGGGCTTGCGTTCGGAGACCAGCCTATCGTCGGGGCCGGACTTCATGGCGCGGCAGCACGCGCGGATGACCGTGTTACCCACGACCCGATAGCCCGGCCCGTCCGCACGCCCGACGCGGATGCCCGGAGCGTAGGTCTTATAGACCGTGTTGTGCAGCAGCTCGACGTGGTCGCCGTACTCGGCCATGAGGCCGCGCGACCGGGACATCTCGATGTGCAGGTTCTTGACGATGAAGTGCGAGCACGCGTGCACCAGCAACATGCCGACGTCGTGGGGGTAGACCTCCCAGCCCTTTTGCACGCGGTCGGGGCTGCGGTCCCATAGGGCGTCGATGCAGTTGAGCGTCGCCGTCTCGCCGGGATAGCCGATGAGCCGCGTCCACCTGTCCGCCTCGCCGATGCGCTCGAACAGGATCCGCTTCGTGAGCCTGTATTCTCCCCCGCGCACGTAAACGGTGTCGCCGGCCCGGATCGTCTCCGCCGCCTTGTGCAGCGTGGCCCAGGGGGCGTCGAGCGTGCCGGGCGCTCCGTCGTCTCCGTCGGGCGCCACGAAGAAGGTGCGGCCGCTGTTCTCCTCGACCGAGGTCGCGATGGCCAGCACGGCCGGCGCGCCGAAGTCCTCCCCCGCCGCGTCCGCGCTGAGGATGTCGAGCGACGCGATCTCGACCTCCGGGCGCGGGTTGGGCCAGTACATCGCGTAGAGCACGAGGCAGCGGTTGTCGTTCGGCTGCGCTTTCGCTTCCCAGGCGATCTTCGCCCAGGCAAGGTCGTACACGAATCCGTCCACGGGGTTCCACCAGTCGCGGACGTAGCCGCCGACCCCTTCGCCCCAGCGGACCGGCACGTCGAGCGACCGGGCGTCGGCGTAGTGGACGACGTACCGGAAGACCGTGGTCCGGTCGGGCGGCTTCTCGCCGCTCTCGCGCGCTGCCAGGGCGCGCTCGTGCCACGCGAGCACACCGGGACCGGGGTTGAACGTGTGCAGGAAGTGCAGGGCGTCGGCCCGGCGCTGCACGGGAATGCCCCGGACGCCGCGTGCCCTCGCCGGGGCGCCCTCGCCGGCCAGCGTGACCGCGCGGCCCGTCAACTCCCACTCGACGCCGCCCAACTCCGCAGCGCCGGCGGGGAGTCGCACGGTCCCGTATGCTTCGTCCATGTCTGCGAAGAGCGCGGCGCCCCCTGCGTCCGCGTTGAGCGCCTCGGCGGGGATGGCGATGGTCGTCTCCGATGCGAAGCCTCCGCCGGGGGCGGCGACCAGCAGGACGACGAGTAACCGGACGGTCAGCAGCACCTTCCATTTCATGCGTTGTCTCCTTGCTGCGTGACGGCCGCCTCTCGAGGCGGCACAGGGGGGCCCGTCAGGAGTCCTGTGGCTGGACGACCACGAACGGGATTGCCGGCAGAATGCCGTACGAGTTGCGCCGCGCCGGGCGCACCTGTCCGTCGGTGTTCTGGGCCGGGACGTGGACGACGACCTCGACGATCAGGTTGTCGGCGAACCCGGGCTCCAGCGCGTCGCCTTCCGCCCGGAGCTGGAACACCAGGGCCCCGGGGACGACGCTGGCGTCCCGGACGGTTATCCCGTCCGGCGGCTCGCTGGGCACCAACTCGATCCTGTTCGTACTGCTGATCCTCTGGACGTTGACCCGCACCTGCACGGCGCCGCCCAGGGGAACCTTGACGGGGGCGGCTTGCGCCAGTTCGCCGGGCACCCGGTTCCACACCCTTTTCCCCACGGTGACGATAAGCTCTTCCGTCGGCGCCAGGTGGCGGTAGAGGAACGCCTGCATCAGGTCTTCCGAGGGGGTGGCCGGCCGGCGGATCTCCTGTCCTCCGACAAAGGCGCGGCCCTCCAACCGAAGGGAGAGCGGGTGGTCAAAGGGCCTCTCGGGTGCCGCGAGTGTCATGCGGACGCAGTCACGCCCGGCGGGGATTCGCCCTCCGCTCAGCGTGAAACCGGCGGGCGCGTCCCGGAGCGCCAGATCGATGTCGCCCTCGAATCCGTCCTTCCGGAGCGCGTGTACCTGGACGAGGCTCGGGGCACCGGCCGGCATGCTCAGCGTAGCGGGGGCGACGCGTAGCGCAAAGTCGGGCTGCGAGGGCGCGACGCGAAGGCGATAGCCGTACGCCTCCCCGCCGTGAACCTGTGCGTCATCCAGGCGCACGTAATACGTCCCGTCCTGCGGCAGGCGGGCGATCACGTACGAATCGGCGTGGTGCGTCAGCAGTCCCATGTCCGGGTGCAGGTAGCCGGCCTCCCTGCACATGCGGTCATCGTTCCATTCCAGGACGCGCCCCGACGCGTCGATCAGCCGCAGCACCGAATCCAGCGGGGAGTGCAGCCGTCGGGCCACCACTTCGGCCACCACCTGATCTCCCTCGTGGCCTTCGAACCGCAACACGTCCACGTCCCCGGGCCGGTCGATGCGCCCGTTGACGATCAGCGGCAGGTCGACCCGCTGCGCGTTACGCGCGTCGTCATTGGGTTCAGCCTCGGTGCACTCCGGAAGCGCGTCCACGGCGTAAGTCACTTCGTTGGACACCATTCCCTTCGCGGCCAGTGTCGCCTGCCGGATGGAGTCGCCGCCGGGCTGCGTGTCCAGTACGAGCGTTTTCGCGGGCAGGTTCCAGCCGTCAATGGCGGCGACTGTCTCGCCCCCCTCCGGGCCGCCCAGCGGGAACGCCTCCGTAATGAAGGGCAGTTCGCCGATGGCGACGCGATAGACGAAATCCTCCCGCCCCCGGTAAATGGCGTCGCGTATCTCCAGGACATAGACGCCGTCCTCGGGCACCTCGAAGAACATTACCGGGTCGGGGTGGAACCGGTAATCGTCCGCGAAGGCGATCTCGCGGGCCGACTGGTCGTAGAGGGCCAGGGTCGCCTGGAACCAGCCCGGCACGGCGTCGGCCAGGAACGGGACGAGGCGCCGGGCGGACGCCTGGATCACCAGTCTCTGCCCCGCCTCCGCCCGGAAGGGGAAGCGGTCAACGTCCCCCGGCATGACCTGTCCGTTCACGAGGACGGGCAGGTCGGCGGGCGAGTCGTCCGGCAGGTAGGTGAACTGCCCGGGGTCGTTCGGTTCCTCCTCGCGTGTCTCCGGCAAGGTCCCTATCTGGAAACAGATGGGGTTGGTCAGGCCGACCGGCATTCCGAGCCGCAGTTCCCGGTCGCCGGGCGCCGCGTCCGGGGCGATGGTCACCTCAATCAGGACCATCTCCCCAAGCTGCGCGTTGGGCTGCCTTTTCGACCTTAACTGGTAATCGAGGAACTCGTTCGCCACGTGCTGCAGTTGCCTCAGGCTCATGCCGTCCAGGTCCCGAAGCAACGGGTGTTTGGGCAGTTCGACCGGCTCCGCGTCTTCTTCCTCCTCGCTGGCTGCCGGCGAGGCGCCGCGCCTTCTTCCGGGATACGCGACGGCGATGCCCTGCTCCTCCAGCTCGACCAGTCGCGTCTCCCGCAGTTCGACGAGTTGTTGCTGGAGTTCCTTGCGCTGTTCCGTGTTAAAGTTCACGCTGGTCGTGTAGTGTTCGACGAACGAGGCGCTCACGCCCTCGCCGGAGACATAGACCTCCTTGACGTCGCGGAGGTACTGCCCGCCGACAAGCACCTGCACCACGGCGCCCTGCCGGCCGCCGCCCGGGAACACGTAGCCGATGTGCGGGTCCCTTGTGCTGCCGGCCCCCCACGCGGTCGGCGCGCACGCGCCCAGCGCCAGGAGAAGGAAGAGTCTGAAGGCCTTCACGATCGCCCCCGCAAATCACATGATCTCTGTGAGGATGCCGCCTTCCCCCACGTTGCCCTCTATTGCCGGCAGAACCTGTGCCGTCAATCCCCGCGGGTTCGGCAGCGCGCCGTCGGGATCGATTCCGAGCTGGATGTACATGCTGCGGATCAGGTCCCACGGGTACACGGGGCGTTCCGCCACCGCCGAGCCCGTCGAATCCGACGCGCCGAGGACGCAGCCGCCCCTGAACCCCCCGCCGGCGAGCAGCGCCGAGAAGCACTGGCCGTAATGCCCCCGTCCTCCGTTCCACGGCGCCTCCCACTGGACCTTCGGCGTCCGGCCGAACTCGCCGCTCCACCATACGATGGTGCTGTCCAGCAGGCCGCGGTCCGCCAGGTCCGCCAGGAGCGTGGCCGTGCCCTGGTCCATCTGCGGCAGCTTCTGGCGCATCGTCTCGAAGTGCTGCTTGTGGGTGTCCCAACCCCCGTAGTTGATCGTCACGTAGGGCACGCCGCGCTCGACCAGCCGCCGCGCCGCCAGGCAGGACTGGCCGAACGTGTTCCGCCCGTAGCTGTCGCGCATCGCGTCCGTCTCCTCGGACAGGTCGAACAGGCTCCTGGCCTCCCCGAACATCATGTCGTATGCATCGGCCGTGCTCTGGTCGTACTCCCCGAACACGGCGCTCCGCGGCACGGCCGTCCCGATCGTGTCGAGCGCACTGAGCAGGTCGCGCCTGCTCTGCTGGCGCTTGTCGGATATGCCGGTTGAGACGATGCCTTCCACGGCGAAGGGCGTCCGGTTGGGGTCGCCCCCGGTGGCGAAAGGTTTGTATTGCTGCGCCAGGAACCCCGCCTCGGAGAAGCGGCCCTGCGGGCGCGTCAGGACGACGTAGGGCGGCACCAGGCCCTTGTAGCCGTGCCCGTAGCCCTTGAAGAGCGATACGACGGCCCCGGCGCAGGGATAGACCAGCCTGCCGGGCATGCGGCCCGTCTGCACTATGTAGGACGCCGTTTCGTGCCCGTTGTTGCCGTGGGTCATGCTGCGGATCAGGGCGTACTTGTCGGCCTGCTGCGCCAGCAAAGGCAGAGCCGCGTTGACCTGTATCCCGTCCACGTTCGTGGCGATCACCTTGTCCAGGGAACCGCAGTAGTCGTAGCCTGCGTCCGGCTTGGGATCGAAGGTGTCCAGGTGGCACGGGCCGCCCCACATCCATATCTGGATGACCGCCTTCGCCTTCGCCGTCCGTTCCGCCGCCGACGCCAGGGCGCCGAAGTGAGCCCCCAGGGTCACTCCGGCCGTCCCGAGCAACATGCTCTTCAGTGCGTCGCGGCGCGTTACGCCGGCCATCTCCCCTGGCCTGTTCATATCCGTTTCCTCCCCGTCAGCGTCTGACCCGTTCAGTGCCGGTAAAGGAACTCCTTAGAGTTAATGAGCGCCCATGCCAGGTCCTCGGCGGCCTGGCTCTGGCTGACGCCCCCGCTTGTCCAGTAATCCTCGGCGGCGGCCTGCTCGGCCAGCGTCGGCCGGCGCGACAGGATGATCACGTAGATTTCGCGGACCAGGCCGGCGCGGTCTCTCCCGAGCCTGTTGCCCAGCCGCCGCAGCCGCGGGCTGCCCGAGATTCTCTGCTGAACCTGGCTCGAGTTGAGCAGGTACAGCCGCTGCTTCGACGTGCACTCGTTGTTGCGCTCGGACTCCAGCCCGGTGTCGCGGGACGGGCGGCCGAACATCTCCAGGAACTGGCTGGTGATGCTGCCGTCGGCCAGCGCGATTGTCCGGTGCTCCTTCGGGATGAACGTGAACGGCTCCGGGATGGGGCTCGAATAGCTCTCCCCGTCGCCGGCGATCCAGCACAGCGCGTCGATCAGCACCTCCGCGTCCAGCCGGCGCACCGGGTAGCAGGCGAACAGTGCCTCGGCGTCCGCACTATCGCTGCGCGGAATCGGAGACTGCTGGTAGGTGCGGGAGTTGAGGATCAGCCGGTAGACGTGCCGCAGGTCGTAGTCGGCGCTGACCAGCTCCTTCTCCAGGTAGGCCAGCAGTTCGGGATTCGAGGGCGGATTGTCGGCGCGGACGTCGTCCGGCTCATGGATGATGCCCCGGCCCACCAGCCAGGCCCACACGCGGTTCACGATGTTGCGCGCGAACCACGGGTTGTCCGGCCTTATCAGCCAATCGGCGAAGACCCGGCGCGGGTCCTCGCCCGGCGGGACCTGCACGGCTGTGCCGTCCGGGAAGACGGCGTCCAGGGGGCCCGCAGGCGCCGGGTCCAGGCACACGATCTCCTCTTTCCACTCGGCCGTGCCCTTGTAGGCGATGCGGGAGAAGAAGGCTTCCATGCCGGCGCGCCTGTCCTCCGGCCAGTTCTCTATGCGCGTGCCCATGAACGTCAGGGCCACCGCCGTGGCGATGGTGGAGGGTTCGTGCCCCTGCATCGCGCGGTAGAAGTTGACCGGCGCCACCCGGAAGTTGCTGCCGCTGGAAGTCAGCAGCGCGCGGGCGAACGCGTCGTACGGCATGTTCTCCCGCATGGCGTCGTGAATCCAGCGATGGTAGGCCTGCACCGCGTTGGGCCAGAGGTTGATGGGGAACTCCGCCTTGACGCGCAGCAGGTCGCACCACTTCAGCGACCAGTAGTCGGCGAACTCCTCGCGCTCCAGCAGGGCGTCGATCAGCGCGGCGCGCTTGTCCGGGCTGCGGTCCCGCAGGAACTCGCGCACCGCGGCCGGCTCGGGCAGCGTGCCTATCACGTCCAGGTAGGCGCGCCTGAGGAAGGTTGCGTCGGAGCAGACGTTGGCAGGCTGGATGTCCCGCACCCGCAGCGACGCCAGCACCAGTTCGTCGATGGGCTTGCTCGCCTCGACCTCAACGTCGCGCTCGAACGGCTGCACGGTCTGGGCTTGCGCCCCCTGGCAAGCCAGCGTCGCCACGAAAACCACAAAGGAAAGCAGAAACCACTTCATGCGGCTTTCCCCGTTTCGTGCACGCTTGGTGCTACACAGAATCATTATAGCATTGTACCCACCGCGCGCCGCATTCCCGCAAGCAAAAAAGAAAAAAGCACCGCCCGACTGCCAAACGGTCAGAGCCCGTCCCCGCCGGGCGGGCGATCGAGGCCAGCCCCAGCTTGCCCGACAGGCTCAGGCTCAGGCCCAGGGCGAGGGCCGTGAGAGTTGTGCGCTGGCTCTTGCGAAGAAGCGTGAAGTGCCGTCCAATGATCTGTGCCAACTGACGCCTCTTGTGCACGAGTGGGTCTCCCGCAAGGGACTTTCGGACGGCCCATTCATGCCAGAAGGCATCCCCTTCTGTCAGGATATGCCATAAATACCTAACAGTACACTACTCAGAGGCTCTAACAGAATCAAGCGCAGAGATCGCAGAGGACGCGGAGGCAATTCAAAGCACAAGGTTCTCAGCGGCCCTTTTATCTCCTCGGCGCTCTCAGCGTGCTCTGCGCTGAGTTCGTTTTGTTAGGCGTTCTTACAAAGTGGTACGGGTCAGGCAGTATCCGCCTTGACAGGCCTCGCGGGGGAGGGGTACCCTATCGTGCTGGAGGTTAACTTGTAGTTTCTCTACGGTAAATGGGAAACCTCGGTACATGCGGAAATACGAGATGCCAACACGGGAGGCGGAAAGATGGCGCACAGGACGTTGATTGCCCGATGGTTGCTCGTCACGGCTCTTGCCCTCGGTCTCACCACGGCGGGGGTTTCGGCGCAGGACTGGCCGCGCTACCGGCGGGATGCGGCCCGCACGGGGGCCGTGCAAAAGTCGCTGCCCTTCCCTCTGCATAGGCACTGGGTGTACGAGCCGGATCGCCACCCCCGGCCCGCCTGGCCGGATCCGGTCCATGAGTCCCATCGCATGCCCTTCGATTACGCACCCGTGCCGGTGGTGGCCGACGGGCTGCTCTACTTCGGCTCCACGACCGACGATTCCGTCTACGCTCTCGACGCTGAGAGGGGGGAGGTGCGCTGGCGTTTCACGACGGGGGGGCCGGTGCGTTTCGCGCCCGATATCTACGAAGGCCGCGCCTACGTCGCCTCGGACGACGGTTACCTCTATTGTCTCGACGCACGCACCGGGGAACTCGTCTGGCGCTTCCACGCGTCCCGGACCGAGGAGATGGTTCTCGGCAACGGACGCATGATCTCGCGGCGCCCGCTGCGCAGCGGCGTGCTCGTCGACGACGGCGTCGTCTACACGACGGCCGGCATGTGGCCCTCCGAGGGCGTGATCGTCTATGCGCTGGACGCCGACATGGGGGAGGTCATCTGGGCGAACGATACGACGCTGCAGTACATGGCGCAGCCCCACCCCACCGCCTACGCAATCACGGGAGTAGCGCCCCAGGGCTACCTGGCTCTGGGCGGGGATGTCCTGCTGGTAGCGACAGGACGCGCCGTGCCGGCGGCGTTTGACCGTGCCGACGGGCGTTTCCTCCACTACCAGCAGGCCGGCCGTCCCGAGGGGTCGGAAGAGAGGCTTCGGTACCAGTTCATGGGCGCTTCGTGGCTGGCGGTCGACGTCGCCGACGACCTGTTCTTCAACGGTGCGGGCGGGCGCAGCCAGGCCTACCGGCTCTCCACGGGCGAACCGGCGGACGGTGGTGGCACCCGCCCCGTGCCCGCGGGCGCCGTGCGGGCCGGCGAGGTGCTCGTCCAGGGCGGCGAGGGGCGCGTCACGGCGGAGGACGCCGGCTGGTCCGCCGAGGTCGAAGGCTACGCGCGCCGCCTGGCCGTCGCGGACGGGCGGCTGTACGTGTCCACCGACGCGGGCCGCATCTACTGCTTGGCACCCGGCGAGCCGCCGGCAGGGGAGCCGAGGACCGTGCGTCCGGGCGTGAGGGGCGCGGAACCCGAGCCCGGCCCGCTGGCGCGCGAGGCGCTCGCGCTCCTGGCCGAGCGGCGCCGGCACCGCGGTTACGCCCTCATGCTGGGCGAGCCGGAGCCGGACCTCGCGCAGGCCCTGGCCGCGGCCACCGAGCTGCACGTGCTCCAGGTGCTCGGATTCGAGGAGGCGGCCCGTGCGGCGCGCGAGCGCCTGCTCGACTCCA
>Ga0180432_10000391_pt1 | contig 71210 bp, 47 predicted proteins | sample SS_ome_10_FD_132414 | JGI IMG/M metagenome (GOLD analysis project Ga0180432, IMG submission 132414) | Hypersaline lake sediment archaeal communities from the Salton Sea, California, USA - SS_1_MS_2 metaG | ecosystem: Environmental > Aquatic > Non-marine Saline and Alkaline > Hypersaline >...
GGTGGCGACGACGGTGTTGGCAGGCCGGTAGGTTGGTAAATTGGTAGATTGGGGACCGAGGATGGCGCGGATGGCGTCGGATTGGTGCCGGTAGAGAGAGACGGGGGGTGAGGCGGGATCGGCGGGGTCGGCGCGGAAGATGGGTGGGGTGTCGGGGTGGAGCAGGCCCTCCTCGACCAGCGTCTCCAGCGCGGCGCCGGGGGCAAAGGGGCGCGAGAGCTGGACGAAGGGCGGTTTCCAGAGCAGTGTGCCGCTCTGCACCCGCTCCAGCACCCAGTCGCGTATTTCGGGGTTTTGGAAGCGCTGGAAGGTGCGGACGTAGGTCAGGTAGTCACACTGAACGGCATCCAGAACCTGGAAGGGGTCTAACTCCGGGCCTGGCGAGGGGACACCCGCGGTCACCGCTGCCCCGGCATGGGGTTCCTCCTCACTTCGCGCTTGATAGCCCACACCTTCCTCCCGGACCTCCGGGCCGCGTGCAACGCTCTCCTTCATACGCTCGGCCACCATGCGGCGAACCAGAGCCTGGACCTCGGGAGAAGCGTCCACCACCCGCAACCGTCCCCGCAGGTTGGCCTGACCGTACTTGAGGAAGAGCTTTCCCACCAGCTCATCTACGAAGGAGGGCGACGCAACCTGCACGCCGCCGAAATCCAGATGGATGACCTCCCCCTGCTCGATGAGCGTTTCCACGTGCCGCCGGATCCTCTCGCCGAGCACACGGGTTCCCAGGGAGTTCCCCCACGTTGTCAATTGAATAATCTCCATGTCCTTCCCCCCGTCGGTCAGAGCATACCGCGCATCAGGACTGCTCCGCCTCCATAGCACGACGTTGCACTGGGAGACGCGCGAACCCGCCCCACGCCCTAGAACAGCCAGTCATAGTCGTTCTCAGGCGGCGCGTACTGATTGAAGATGGCGCCGGTATCCACCGGGCAATCACAGCGGAAGCACAAGCTGACCCACGTGCCCGGCCAAAACGGGACACGCCATGCTTTGGCCTTCCTCCCCCGTACCCACAATGCCCCGTCTTGTGAGTGGATGCAAGCCTGTCCGCCGTTGGCCTTGATGAACTCGAGGGAGAAGAAGAGCCCCTCCCCGGTGTTGTGCTCAGGTCGCCCGGTCACGCGAGGCTGCACGGCCAGCTCAATGGCCTCCGCCGCGCTGTCGAAACGGCCGGCCAAATCCGGATTACGGCTCAGGCTGGCCGGAATGCCCCGCCCGCTATCCGCCACCGCCAATTCCACGCGCCGGTGCCACGGATAGGATTGCGCGCATATGACTGCCTGGGTCGGTGACTGAGCGTGGTGGAAGACGTTATTCACGACCTCCAAGAAGGCGTGGTGCACCGCGTCGTACACGCCTGCCACACCGTCCACGTTGCAGTTCAGGATCGCCATGACCTCGCCGACCACCACTTCGCCCTCACTCTCCGATTGCACCTGCACCACCTCGCGGAAGCGTCCATCGGCGCTGTGCCTGCGCCAGGGATAGTCCACATCCATGCCCACCAGTTCGTAGAAGTCGATCCGGTTCAGGTAGCCGTCGACCTTGTCGGATTCCGGACGGCTGACGCGCACCGAGAACCCCTCCTGCAGCAGTCGGATGACAGCCGTGGTCAAAAGCGTGATGACTGAGGGCCAGATAAACGTGACGCCGCGCAAGTCGAAGTGAACAGGGCCAGGTTGGGCAAAAGGCCCCCACAGTGGCCCCAAGGCTGAGAGAACGCGATGCGTCCGTTCCATCGAAAGATCACCCGCCAGCACAACTGGATATTCTTCCATGAAGTCCTCCGTTGTTTGCCCCGCTCCCAGACCTGACAGGTTTCGCATCGGATGTACTCATCCGCCCGGTCAGGTCTTCGATCCCTGAACCAGCTCACGCAGATCATCTCTCCAGCTCTTGGCCCACACGGCGCGATCTAGATCGCGGAGAGATAAGTTCATTTGATCTGCCAACCGGCGGCACACTTCGCAGTATTGGAGATAATCTTCAGGATGCCACGAAGAACGGGTCGGCAGGCCATGCACTGCTGCCTCCGTGAGTACCTCCCAGGCACGATAGTCCAGGACCGTGAACTCCTCCGGGTAACAGACCGTCAGGATGGCTGATGCGATGGAAAGGCCTATCCCTTCGATGTCCCATAGAATCTCCACCTTGTCTTTGAGCGAGTCTGCTTGGCTTACCTCCGTCATCAACTCGCTTACCGACTTGCCAGCTTTCTCCAGGCCTTTTTTGACTTTGGTCTTGGCACGGTTGGACTTCCAGACGACAATGGCGAAGAAGTCGAACGGCTCCAAGGTACCGTCATCTTCAAAACGTTTGCTAACCTGATCGAACAAATAGGTCTCAATGTCGTAGAGCTCAAGGCACTCATTCAATTGGTCACGATCCAGCCCAGCCAAGGTATTATTTGCCCCCATCGTTCACCTCCCAGAAGGCAGCCTTATCGAAAGCTCCATCCAGTAACCCGTCACACTCTCGAAGCACCCGCTCGACACTGATTCGTCCCACGGATACACGGATTGTGGAGCCTGACCAGCCGGGATACCATAATCTGCGCCCCCTGGGTGTATGAATCAGGGGGCCTGCCCCTCGCCTTGCCTTTGAGCCTTGAGCCAGTCAGGGACAAATATCCACCGATGATCATGGCGGAACTCAGTGGCCTGGGGCGAGGGAAAGACCCGCCGCCAACGCAAGCTTCGCCCGCCGAAGTTGACCAACAAGCCTACCGACAGCCCAGTATGGTTCAAGTACGTGATCACCTGTCCCAGGTATTTCTCATGCAGCGTCGCGAAAGCTTTGATCTCCACGACTATCTTTCCCTCGACGATGAAGTCGGGGATGTAGTATCCCAGCAATTGATCGCCATTGTAGACCGGCAGATTCTTCTGCGCCTCAAACGACAGACCATCGTTCCCAAGCGCATTCTCTAGCGCGCGCTGATAGAACCGCTCCCGGTAGCCTGGCCCAATCTCACGATGAACAGCCATCGCCGCACCGATGACTCGATAGGTGATCTTCTCGTGCGGCCCTTTGACTTTCTTGCTCATTCTCTGCCCTCCGGGACCTTCAAACGCCATCCACTCGCCTGGCACGGACTATCTGTCTTTGAGCCTTCCGAAGATAGAAACACAGCATCCCGATCCGTGCATCCGTGTCAGAATCCGAGTCGAGCATCCCCCCTCCCGATATCATCCACCTCGTCCAACACTTGCCTTGCCCTGCGGCGTCCCTGCACTCCACAATTGGGAAAATGTCCAAGATGTAGTTTGGCCCCTCGTGGATGAAACCGTAGAGCCAGCGGTGTAGAAACGACATTCTAGCGACTCACGGGTATCCACTTCTTCTGAGCAAAGTCATAGACATGCGATGGGCCTCTTTGCTGGCTGTGATTCTCCCAACCAACTGCGCACTCAAACTCACCGCTATCCGCTGCTAGATCCGCACGAATCGAGCACACTGCTGGTGGCCAGTCGCTCTTTAACAGCTCTGCCAAAAGCCCTGGCGCAGCACTGAGTGCGGCCTGAAGATGATCCATCGAGTCAGTGTCAAGCCTGAAACTAATCTCTGTACCGCCCACCCCCATTTCTACAGAGATCGCCATGGGGCCCCCTTTCAGTCTCTCTCGTTTCAACTGCACAAGTTTGTCACAAATCCCCTTGCAAGTGAACTTGGCAGCTTCTTTGATCAACTCCCCAAAGAACTTATCAGCCACAAATCCACTGACAAATGCTAGCGCGACCTCAAATTCTGCCCAATCGAGGGCTCCACCTCTACGTCCAATGGGATAAACGCCTTCCACTCCGTCAAGGGCATAGAATTCATCTGCTAGCTCATCCATCTCAGTAAGTTGGATCTTGTCTGAAGGATAATATATGCGCACCTCTGCCATGTTTTTCCCTCCTAGAGGTTAAGAGTAGTCCCGGCACCCGTTAACATACATGAAGCCCAGTAATCCTCAATCTTGTACTTTGGATTGTCACGTATTTCGAGTTGTGCATCTCTGAGTGCAAACACGGGCGGCATGTGTAGTCCAATAAGGTTCTTATACAATTCCTTGGTGAAAAGTGTCGCTGCCTCCGGGTCAATGATCTGGCTGGGCGCTATGACAGCGGAAGCTCCTGCATGGAGAAGCACCTTAGCAAATCCCAAAGTCTCGTCAATCCCCCGAACACCGCTACGCGACACATAGCAAGAGGAAAGGACCACCAAACTTGCACTTAGTCGATGCTGCATAAGACGGCGAGGAGTGAGTGGGCCATCTGCCAACTTCAGCTCCGAAGCATAGGGGTCCTGCTCATCAAACTCGCCGTGACAAGCGATGTGGACAATATCCGCCCCGCGCTGTCGGGCCAAAACCTGCTTGCTTGTCGCTTCTCCCGCGGTCAACGCTTTGGTCTTGAATAGTGCTGCCACTAGATTGGCCTCTTCCTCGAATCCCTTCCTGTCAATATCGCTCTCGCTGTATCCAACAGCCAGACACGTCTGGTAACTACTGCGCGGTCGGAGATAGCTCAAGGCTGTAAGGCTTGGAGAATATGCGATCGCCGCACGTTCCAACAGGATAGAGTTCCCGACTTTCCCCGCGTGTAGGGGTACGCCGTGGAGGGCACTATGAGGAACGACATATAGTAGATCAAATGCATTGAGGTATCGCGATAAGGGCTCTACCAGGCTGTTCAAAGTGCTCTTCCACCTAGCACTCCACCATCGGTTTTGCCACAGCACTTCCAAACCAGACGCCGGAAAACCGCGCATTACCAACCGTGGCTTAGTCTCATCTGGCAGCAGTAACAGGGCAGCGAGTCGACCTTGATAGACGAAATACTCAACCGCTGCACAACGAACTGGATGTGCTGCAATCAACTTAGTCATCCCTGCCCAGTCTAGCGGTTGTCCACGGCGTTTCACAATATATCCACGATCATAGATCTCTATTTGTTTCCAGGTATCTTCAAGCTGTCGTCGTATCCCCAGGATTCGATCCTGCACTATGGAGCTACCCGCGTGGGGTCCGCCGGCGAGTTCGCGGCTCAAGTTCCGTTCTTGCTCAAGCAGTCGCCTCTCTTTTTTTAGCAAGTCTTCAGGAACATCATCAACAGTTGGACAAAGCGCGGATTCCTTTGCAAGTTCTGCGACCAACACCCGAGACCGAGCACGTTCCATCCACTCCATCGCACCACGCAGATCGTCTTTCTGAATGCAATCCGCTACGATGGCCCCATACAACACCGCGTAGGGTTCGGTGTAACCGATGCGAGCACTTTCTCGAAACACCCCCTGCTGTATTTCCTCCAGCGTAGCAACCGCACGCTGAGCACTTCTGCTGGCCGCATCTAGGTCATCTAGTGCTGCGTATCCCAGCATCAATGCTCTGTGGATATCCACGGCAAGTGTCGGATAATGGATTCTCCGGACGAGGCGTAATGCTTTCTCAAAATGCCTGATAGCTTTCTTCACTTTCTTCAACCGTGCATTCTGCGGGGCGTGTTCGAGAATCCCTCTAGCGCCCTTCCAAGGTTTTGACTCTGTGGGCTTGTCCCGTTCAGGCTGCGCACTAGTCTGGTACTCAGACCAGTATGTTTGCCCGATGCCTAAGAGAGAGCGCGCACGTCCTTCCTGATTCAGAGTGGTTCCAAAGCGGCCCACGCTCTGCCTGTACTTCTGTCGCGCCTCTGCGACTTGGCCTGCGCGCAAGTAAACATCCCCCAAACTCAAATAGCATCCAGCTTGATCCTCGTAATATCCTTTTTCTCCCAAAAGACCACTACGCAGTGTATCTAGTGCATATTGGCATAGCTTGAGTGCGTTCTCAATGTGAAGATCCCCTTGTCCTTTTGCTTGCTGTAAATGCCACGCGGCCAGCTTGTCAGCCGCCCGGGCAATCATTTTCCTTGAGCCAGATGCCTCGGCTTGCCTCAAAGCTTCCTCATAGTAGAGTCCCGCTTGTTCTTTTGCGCCCCATGCCACCAGAATGTCGCCGGTTCCCAAAAGGGCAGCCACGTGTGTTTTCTTGGGCAACTGTCTAGACATATGGGCCAATTCGAGTACAGACTTGTAGATATACAATGCTCCATCGAATAGTCCATTTGCTCGCAGCACTCCAGCTGTCTTGATGCTGGCCAACGCCTTGATCCGAGGTACGTCTCCTGAGATTTCTTCAAGAGCTTCTATCTCATTCTGCAGACTCTCGATCGTCTTCTTGGAAACACTCCGAGGCCAATTGTTACATCGGTAGATCAAGAATGCCATTTGCTGGAGTTGCCTTCCATACTTACGCCACTGTATCGAGAATGGCTGCCAAGCTAGCAATGAAGTATGCCCAACGAGAGAAACGTCCGAAAGCCAACCGCTTGTAAAGAAATGGCCGAATACACTTCTCAATGCATCAAACATCTGGCTGCTGTTGTACAGGAACCAGCATCCTACAATTGGGGCGAAGAGCGCAGCGGGGATACCACCTTCGGAGGGGACCAATATTTCACCAGCCTGGATAAGAGGTAGAGCGGCTATCGTGATAACACCAAATAAGGTATAGCGTCGCCACCTCTTGTCCAGTAACCCTCCTACGATCACCGCCATCAGAAGGGCAGCAATGAACCTTCCTGGGTTCTCGAACAGCGGTTGCCAGATTAACCGTGGTGTCAAGTTGTCCCTTAGATGGTCTATTACCGCCAGAACACAAGGGGTGGTATTGAGCCAACTTATGACATCCCGAACAAACCCAAACAGCCGAGTCAGGAGGTCAATGCACCCACATGGGAGCAGTAAGAGAAGTGCTAGCATAAAGGCAAGCGAGAAATCGATGCTAGGGAATCTCAGGCTTTCCTTTGGACGAAGTGAAGGTGAGGAGGAACGTGTCTCTTCGACGATGCGTGTCGGTTTGCCAAAGAACTGGTCAACGAATTCTGATCTTGGGGGCGTCGAAGGAGCAGACGACGCATAAGAAGGCAAATCTGATTCATCGACCTCCACCGGTTCGGCTGAGTGCCGAAACTGCCCCAGTATCCTTGATAGTTTATGCGAGATCGACCAATTGGGATTCCACACCCAGTAAACAAGGAGACCAGACAGGGCTCCAACAAGGGCAGCGAGAAGGAAGCCGTTTGCTAGGGCTCCAAGCGATTCAATGAGCGGCATCAGTTCTACGAGCCCATCTTCGACGGCTGCGACGGTTTCGGGTGGCAGATTCAGATTGAGCGATGGGTCTTTCCACGCCCAAGGACCACGGATTAAGTAGAAGAGCAAAGGAATGGTCCACAAGAGCGACAAGAGGCCAACCACGACACCGACACGAATAGACCAATGTCTTCGCCAAGCAGGCAGCATCCAGGTCTGAAGCCACTGGCAGTGAGGACATCGGCTGAACCCGACATCTTCTGCCTTTTTCGGGCGCTCCCGACGATACCGATACCGTCCATTGCAGGTCTGGCAAGTCACCACAACTTTGTACCTGACAAACGTCTCTACGCCTGTCTTGGCCGATCCATCTCTATCGGAAACGCGTACAGCCTTTGGAATGATTGCTTCCTCCTCCGCGTAGTCGGGGCCATCTGGGTACAGCTTAGGAATAGGCGACAACAATCTATATAGCCATCCCCAACACCCTGAACGCTCAATTGCCCGCGAGGAGACCAGTTCAGTAACGTTTCCGCAGCGTGGGCAACGATCGTTGGCAAAGTCTTCCTCAGAGCCCACGAATCCACAACGGGTACACTCAATATAGGCAAGCCAGACTCCGCAGTGCGGACACTGTTTGGTTGTTCGTGTAACAACCCCATTACAATTCTTACATCTATACTCGACGATTCCGATTGCACGCCACAAGATCTCTAGAATATTCATCTTGACCTCCGCTTACCAGGACTAGAAGCCTATGTAACCACATCAGCGGTCTCTGTACAAACGTCATCCGTTTTCGAGTCCGAGGCTCATCGATCACACGCCTGGCGCTCCGCCGTGCGAGTTCAGCGCGGCAAGATTGCTGCGCTTCTTGCAGGTATCTCTCTAGTCCCTTTCTCTCGACCAGGTTGAGTGCCAGAGGAAAATCGCCCTGTGTTCTCATTTGGGCCTTGGTAAACGTATCGACCGTGAAGCAGTGTATCTTCACGAACTCCGTTCCCTTCAGCGTGTTAAATAGATCCCACAGGGCATTGATTGGAATACCACTCTCTCTGTAGTAGAACCGCGCAAACTCGCTTCGCTTGTGCTTCCTGTTGGTCAGTGCCAGATCGAGTCTCCCCCCCTGTCTTCGACGCTGTTCGCCTCGAGTCGACGTCGATCGAGAATCCACTGTATGAGCAAAGCGCTCTCTCTGACGCTCAAAGACGATATGGCCGCAGCATCCAGGTGCATGAATCCACTCAAATATCGGTAACGCTCGGCGTGCGACAAGTCACGCCAGAGAGGAATGGGGGGAACCTTTTCGGTACTGGGTGCGGGCCATACCTGTTTCCGTTTCAGAGAAGCAGGCGGGCTTGAAGGGGGACCGACAAGTCCACGCATCCCTGACTGGTGTTCGTACCTGTGCGTGTCAATTTTCGACCGGCAATCTGGGCAACGCTTCGGCGGTTCCCATCCACACGCTCTGAAGTCTCGCTGTTGGTCGTAGCTCCAGACGAACCTTCTGCCACACTCTTCACATTCTATGATTGTGCCACTCATATCTTCCCCCAATCAGTAGATGCAATGTGTGACACTGATATCAAGAGGGCCCACACGGCGCATCGTCTCCAACACCATCCGCTGCGTCCGATACCCCCCGTACCGTTCCTCGTCCTTCCGCCGCACGATGGGGAACGTATGCAGGGTGTAGGCAGTTCGTTGCGGTCCAACCTGAGATCACAGCGCTATGGAGCCCAGATTGGCGCTAGCGCTTTCATGAGTTGTCTTTTTTCTTCTCGACAGTCCGGCGTGAGTCTCCAGCGCACAAATATACGCTCTCCAGCCTGTTGAGCTTTCAGGACTTTGGGACCGTGAACGCACGTGCCGCTTTGAGCATCCAACAGTTGACCGATACGTCGCCGAATACTGCCGGACATAGCCACCTGCAGCACTTGGCCTCGCTCGTCCTCTATGATGCAAACCCCTGCCCCTTCGGGAATTCTTGGCAGTTCAAAACGCTCGGAGAAACCCTCATAATCGCTCATATCTTGCCCCGCTTTTCCTTCGCCCACAAGTCAGTTGAATTCACCTTCCAAGGCCTCGTAGCTCTCCAACACCATCCGCTTCGTCCGATACTCCCCATACCGCGCCTCATCCTTCCGCCGCACGATGGGGAACGTATCCAGAATGTAGGCCAGCTCCTCCCGCGTCAGCCCGTACAGATGCCCATACAGCGCGTCTAACTCGGCGCGCAGGACGGCGCGGCGCTCCTCGTCCCAGACGAAGGGCGGCGGGTCCAGAGACCTGACAGGGCGGATGAGTACATCCGTTGGAAACCTGTCAGGTCTGTCGGTATGCACCGGCGCGGGCGACCCCAGGTGGTCGCTCTCGAACCAGCGCGCCCACGTCTCCTGCCCCACCTCATCCAGCACGTCCCGGGCGAAGGGCTGCAGGTCCCAGGCGGTGTAGGTCAGCTCCACCACGCGGGGGACGATGAAGTCGAGCAGGTCGGGGGTGTAGCGGTCGGGCGGGAGAATGGGAAGTTGTTCGACGACGTAGAAGTTGAGGTGAATCCCACCTATCTTCTGTCGAAGCACAAAATCGAAGGCTAACGCATTGAGATTAGATGCGAGACCACACACCTCGGTAGCTACCGGCTTCGCGAAGGTGAGTATGGGTGCATTGTTGCCGACTGCAACCCAAGGAATAAAGGAGAAAATGCCCGTCCGCTCGTCAGTTGACCTGGCGATATCGCGAAAAGCAAGAAACCACCCAGGGTCATGCTCCTGTTTCGTAATCACTTCTTCCCGAGCAACCCAATACCAAGGTTGGACTACAAAAACTGAATCTTGATACTGCTCGATCGTGGGATTCGGCAGATGTACATCACTGCGGCTATCGACTCCTTCAAATGTACCGTAGCGATGATCATAACGGTGGAACATCTTCGCCTCGTACAGCGGCAGATAGATCTCCTCGCCATGCACGAAACGGTTGCCCTCTAAAACGAACCCCTCTGCCTCCAGTTCCTCCCGCGTGCGGAAGAGATGGGAGTCGTTGGTCATGTTGAACAGTCCCTGTTTGAACGACACCCCCCATGGATTCTCCCCTGTCGCTTTGTTCACCAGCACCGGCGCGGCGTAGTAGAGCTTCTCGGTCAACTCCGCGTCCCGACGGGTGCGGAAGACCGGCACCGTGCCGGTGTTGGGGTTCATCAGCGCCACCTCCTCCCGGCTCAGCCCGAAACGCCGTTCTGGGTTCGCCAGGTCGCTGGTGGTGTGGAGGAAGAAGGCAAACTCGGCCTCGTCCACCTCGCCGCCGGTCAGGGTCAGCAGACAGAATTTGTAGCGACTGTCCACCTCGGGGAAGAGCTTGGCCCGGTTCTCAAAGTCATAGAAGCTGACCAGCTCCCCCTCCTCCACGACGGCGTTGAAGTAGTCCTGGTTGTAGTAGTCGGTGGCGATGCCGCTGGGGACCACGATCCCCGCCCGCCCGTCCGGCCCCGTGATCCGACGCGCCGTCCCCGCGAAGACCTGATATAGGTTGATGCGTCCTCGTGCCGCCAGAGGATAACGCCCGCTGTTGCTGAAGAAGTGCCCCATTGCTTCACTCTCCCGCAGGGCGTCCAGATAGGTTTGATACAGCTCGGGATCGGTCTTTGCCAATGCCTCGATCATCCTTCGACGCTCAGCCCCAGTGCGCGCGTTGACGATCTCTGGCACCTTGTCGGCGAAGAACTCCTTTTCCACCAGATTGATTTGCTCCCACGGCGGATTGCCCAGGACGACGTCGAAGCCACCGGAGACTTCGGAGGTTTCCAAAACCTCCGAAGTCTGAGGGAACACGTCGGGAAACTCCAGGTGCCAGTGGAAGAAGCGGTAGCGCTCGGCCAGGGTCTCGATCTGGGCCAGTGCTTCCGGGGGCAGCGCCTCCGGCCCCTCGTCGCGCAGCCGTATGAATTCGCCGCAGGTGGGGAAGAAACCAGGTTTTTCGGAAAAGCCCGGTTTCTGGGCCGTCAAGGGCCAGAAGAAGGCCGCCGTCCAACAGTCGGCCTCCAGCTTCCTACGGCGATATTCATCGGTGGTCAGGTAAGCTGCATAGCGCTCGCGGGCCGCGCGGGGTTGGTCCTCGGCCAGCGTGCCCACGTACTCGTACACCTCCCGCACCTCGCCGGTGGGCTCGTACACGCGCACGCGGAAGAGCGCCGGCTGGTAGCCGCCGCCTCGCTCGAACTCCCGTTGCTCCTGACGGCTCTGAGCGCGGACCTGTTTGGCCACGTCCCGGTCGTTGCCCGTGATGCCGGGGGCGAACGCCTCGTAGGGAACGCCCTTGTCCATCAGCTCCGGCGTGGCCCCGATCAGGCTGTTGCCGCACTTGATGTGGTGGTCCAGGAAGCTCAGGGGTTTGTCCCGGACGCTGGCGTTGATCCACAGGCTGACCTTGCACAGCTCCACCGCCATGGGGTTCACGTCCACAGCGTAGATGCAGTGGGCCAGCACGTCCCGCTTGGCGGCCTGAATCTGGGCCTCGGTGGGGTACTCGTCGCCGGTGCACACGCGGGCCAGCTCCGCCCCCAGCGCGTCGTTGGCCTTGACCAGGAAGTGGCCGCTGCCGACCGCCGGGTCGCACACTTTGATGCCCAGCAGCGCCTCCTCGCCGGCGGCGCGCTGCTCGTCGCTCAGGCCGGCGTAGTCAGTCAACAGACCTGACAGGTCTTCGGTCGGGTCTTCAACGACCGGCAGCCCGGCCCGCGCCAGCCGGTCCCGGGCCACGGGCAGGAGGGCGCTCTTGATCAGCTCATCCACCAGCGAGTCGTGGGTGTAGTAGGAGCCGGTGGTCTTGCGCTCGGAGCCGCGCGGGTCGAGGAAGAAGGTGTTGGCCGGGATCTCGCGCCCGTCCACCGCCTCGGCGTGGGTCGTGACGCGGGGGGTGAAGTCGAGCAGGCTCTCGTAGATCGAGCCCAGCTCCTCGACCCCCAGGTCAGCGTAGGAGATGCGCTGCAAGACGCCGTCCCGCTCAATCAGCGTCAGGGCGCGCACGGCGCGCAGCAGGTCGCTGTTGCGGACCCCCCTCCCTGACCCTCCCCCCTGGGAAGGGGGAGGGGACCCGCTTAGTAAGGGGGTCTGGTCCTCGGCGAAGAGCATGCCGTCGTAGCCAAAGACGCCCAGCTCGGGCACGCCCTCGCGCACCATGCGGAAGGTGACCTGCAGGCCGTGCCACAGGTCGGTGAAGTCGTCCTCACGGGGAATGTCGCCCTCGGCGAGGGCGCGCAGGTGGGCGATGGAATAGGCCTCGGCGTAGAGCGAATCGCGGCCGGGCATCATCCCCCGCTGCTCGGCGAAGAGCAGGAACAGGACGCGGTAGACGATGTGCAGGATCTCGGCGTAGTATTCCCGCGCCAAACGTGATGTGTCAAACGTCACATCATCTTGACGTTTGACGCTTGACGTTTGACATCCCGCATCAGCACCGCCCCTCCCATCACGAGCCTCCCCGTGAAACGCGCCGATCAACGCCCCATCCAGGAAGCCGTTGCCCAGCGTCTCGATGGCCTGGCGCACCTGCTCCCGCAGATCCTCGCCCACCCGGACACCGGTGGCGATCGAGTCCTTGTAGAACTGCTCCAACAAGGTGCCAGGCACTTGGGAAGTGCCTGGCACCTGAGCGACGAAGCGGCTGGCGTGGCACAGGCGGCAGAGGGCGCGGAAGTCGCCGTAGTTGCGGGTCTCGAACATGGCCTCCAGGTCGAACTGGACGTAGCCGCGGGTGTGGGTGTGGTGGTAGTCGCGCAGCAGGCGCAGCAGCACGCCGTTGGAGAGCACGGCCCAGCGGTCGTCGGCGCTGGCGTTGAGGAAGGCCTGGAGCATGTCGTGGGGCGACTTGACCTTGATGCCGCCGCCGGGGCCGGTGCGTGCATCCAGGCTCTGAGAGGGGGGAACGGTGTGGAGAGGGGGAGCCGTGTTACGTGTTGCGTGGTGCGTGTCTTCGGGCCAGCCGCGGTGGGAGAGGGGAAAGCGCAGCCTGCCGGCCTGATCCAACACGGTATCGCCGCGCTGGTAGACGGGGTCGAAGTCGAGCACCAAGAACAGCGGCAGCAGCCAGCGGGAGCGCACCTGGGAGACGTCCATTGCGGCCAAGTCGTTGCGGATAGCGTCCCAGCGCTCCAGGAGGAGCTCCCAGGCGGTGGCGATGGTCTCCTCCAGCGCGGCGGGGCTCTTCTGAGGCTCGGCCCAAGGCAAGGTGAAGGACACCGGCTCGACCCCGCGCTGGCGGGAGCCGGGCTCGCGCACGTTTTCGATGAAGGCGGCGGAGATCAGGCCGCCGGAGGTGGTGATGTGGGTGAGGCTGTCAGGCACAAGAAGCACTCCTCAATCTGTCTCAACAGCGCGACAGTTGTCTCCCACGCCAACTTGAAGGCCAGGGCGTGCTCACCGCGAACGAGGTAGCTGAGACGCCGGTTCCAGTCATACTCGAAGTCAGAGCGTCGCGACGTGACAGTCTGAGCGCTCAGCGCCGCTAGATCCAGCCCCCTGACCTGGAATTTGGCGGGCAGTAGCGGCATCACATCGGCAGGCGCTACGCCGAACTGCACCAGCCGGTGGATGTCGTAGAGATCGCGGGAGATGGCAAAGCGCCGCTGGCCGCCAACGGCGCGGACCTTCTCGGCCAAGACCTCGACTAACGTATAGCAAGGGATCTTCACCTGGGAAAGCACCGGCCCATCGGAATACGGGTGAATGAGAAAGCGCTCTGTGGGCAATAGCACTACCTCTTCGTCGCGCGTCACGTCTATCCGTATCGCGCGCGGGCTCCCGCCCCACTGCAGGGGGCCTCGGTAGTAAACGCGCACCTGGTACGTTTCGCTTCCGTACTCATCGCGGACGGTCTCAAACCGAGGGGGTGAGGCCCGATAGTCGGGGCCATCCGCTTCGGCAGCCCAGCCGGCAGCTCGCTCTACCCAATTGGGCAGCCGCTCGGGGCTGAGCGGGGCTGTGGCAGTGAAATCCAGGTCCTCGGAGAAGCGGTAGTCGCCGAAGTAACACTTGCGCAGGCAGGTGCCCCCCTTGAAGCAAAGCCGCTCCGAGCCCTCATTCGCTCCGTAGAACGCGGCGATGAACCAGCCGAGGCTGTAGTCCAGATCCGCCACCATAGGGTCAACGCCCCAACGCGCCGCTCGACGTCGCAGTTCCGCTTCACCGATCACGGTTCTCTCTCCACGGGGTGCCACGTTTGGTCCACGTTGACGCGCAGTCGCCAGCGAGTCACGATGCGGCCTTCACTGCCATTGCGCCCGGGCTCGAGGGCCACAATACCAGAAGAGAGCGAGCGCCGCCACCGTGTCAGGCGTTCCTCTCGGCTGGGGAGGGGCAGTTCCAGAGTCTCCACCAGGTAGCCGATACGCTTCAGGGGACTGCCTGTTGGCCAGCGATCCAGATATTGATCGAGCGTTTGCCAGTCGAGGTCGCTCCAGGCCACGCGCAGCGCCCGGGCCAGTTGGGCGATGCCGCCGCTCAGGTCGGGGCGGTCGGCAGCGTCCACGAGTGTCTTCTCTCGATCAGTGACGTAGATCGGCTGGCCACCCAGCGTCCGCTTGACCACGCCGAAGAACTTGGATTCGACGACGGTGACGAAACGAAAGGAGATACCCAGAACCTCCTTTTGCCGTTGATGCTTGCGGGACGTGGACTGAACGAAGACTGTGTGGGGGATCTGCTCGGTCATATGCCAGTAGTGGATGGCCGACCAGTAGGCGATGGCCGCCGGCTGGATGAGGTGCGGCGCGATCACCAGCGCGCTCTCCGACCAGTCGCGGTCTGGCCCGGCTTCCAGGGGAACGATCATATAGGCGCCCCGTTCCAAACGGTGCAGCCAACCCTTTGCCTCCAGCCGTCCCAGGACGTTGGCCGCGTAAGCAGCATCCTCCCAGAACTCCCGCGCCTGCTCGACGGTGAAGATTCTCTTCCCCTGCGAGGCAAACGTGGCGAGGAACATCGCTTCTTTAGGACCGAGGCTTGTTATAGTTTGTGACACGAAATATACTCCTATAGGTTGATTTCGTGACGCATAGTATAACACACTCCCACTGTGGGGAAAACCTGGTCGTCGGTGATCCCAGACGGTGCGGACGCACCACGTCCGATGGCAAAGAATGCAAGCTCGGTCCCACACTGGCGGGAGCCGGGCTCGCGGACGTTTTCGATGAAAGTGGCACAGGTCAGGTCGCCGGCGGTGATGATGTGGGTGGTGGGTTGGGTCATCAGGTCTCCGTTCCAGACCTGACAGGTTTCGGAAAACCTGTCAGGTCTCAAGCCGGAAACAACACCGTCACTGTCAGCAGATCAGAACTCCCCGGCGCCAGGTCGTCGATCCCCTGCAGCCACTCGGCCGGCTGAGCCCCTTCGACTGCCTGCATCTGTTCCCGCATGTGCTCTCGCTCGGCCACCAATTCCCGTCGCCGCGCCTCGACCGCACCCTCCAACAGACCATCCAGCCCCTCACTCGCCAACGCGTCCGCCAGGGTCTCCTTCACCTCCGCCTCCGTGCGCGTCTGGGAACTGGCCTGGACATCCACCAGGCGCGTCGCCTGTTGACGGCTGACGGATGACGCAGGACCCCTATACACCGGCACCGCCACCGGCAGCAACTCCTCCACGATCGACGTCGGCTCCGTACTGACCACGTAGCGCGCCAATAAGTGGAACAGCGCCATCACCTCGTCCACGTCCGGGGTGACAACGTACGCCGTGCGTCCGTAATGCGCCACTTCCCGGAAGGCGTTCTGCTTGACTTCCTCGATCAGCCGCCGCACCAGCGGGTGGCCCACGTCCAGCAGCGTCGCGTCGGGGTCGTCCAGTGCCCACTCGGGGTCGAAGGTGGCCCGCTCGATCACGTCGCCCACCGACGCCGTCTGCAGCGCTGGCTCCGTGAGCGCGATGCGCCAGGAGCCATCGGCGTTCTGAGTCACCGAGCAGCCGAAGCGGTCAAGCCCGCTGAAAGCAAAGGCCCGGATCTGCTCTGGCGAGCCCACCGTGGCCGCTGTCTCCTCCAGCCGCCGCTCGATCTCCGGCAGGCTGATGTGGGTCTGGCCATAGAAGCTATCTCCCCTGATGCGCTCCAGCGTCTCCTCGGCGAAGGGGTTCTCACCCTCACCCCAGCCCTCTCCCTGGGAGGGAGAGGGAGGTGCATCGAAGAGGCTGAGCTGTTTCGGCCCCAGCGTCACGTCGTGCTGTTCCAGCAGGTCCAGGATGCTGGTCTCGTCGCCGAAGTAGGGCGGGGAGAAGCCATAATCTCGGCGAATCTGGGCTGCCTTTTCCACCAGCACTTTCAGGATGGCCGCGTCCAGCGTCTCGTCCATGACTATCGTGCGAACGGTCACCACCGGCTTACGCTGCCCGAAGCGGTCCACACGCCCGTTGCGCTGCTCCAGCCGGTTGGGGTTCCACGGCAGCTCGTAGTGGATCACCTGGGCAGCGGCGTGCTGCAGGTTGATGCCCTCGGAGATGGCATCGGTGGCCACCAGGATGCCAGTCCCGGCCCGCTCGAACGCCAGGAAGATCTCGCGCCGCTGCCGTTCGTTCAGCCCGCCGTGGATGGTCAGCACCGTGGCCTCTCGATAGCGCTTGTCGCGCTGGATCTGTTCCGCCAGGTAGTTCATCGTGTCCACATAGCGGGTGAAGATCACCACCTTGGGATCGCGCGCCAGCAGGTGGTAGAGCACGCTGTCGAGCAGCTTCTGCAGCTTGTTGTCGCGGGTGGGCGTGACCTTGTCGGCCCTGGCCAGCACCTGCTCCAGTTGCTCCAGTTCGGCCCGAATCTGTTCCAGCGACCGCCCGTAGACCACGCGCTCGGTGCGCTCTCCGGCCTCCTCGTCGGTCAGCCGCTCCCCGGTGTCCTCGTCGAGCACGTTGGCCCGCGCCACATCGGGCGGGATGGGGGTGTCCTCAGAAACCAGGGTTTCCGGAAAAACCCTGGTTTCTTGTTGCTCAAGCTGCTGCCTCAGCCGCCCGCGACGGTTGCGCAGCGAGCAGCGCAGTGCCTCCGGCGAACTGAGCGCCCGCTTATGAAAGTGGAGCACAGTCCAGTGAGCCAGCGTGCGGATCCCGGCGCTGGCGTCGGCCGCCTGGGCCAGCACCCGCTGACCGTACGCCTCCACGGCCCGGATGGCGTCTATTTCGTAGCTGGTGGGCGGGACGATTACCTCGTCTTGATCCCGCTCGGGGAAGGGGCTGCGGTCGGGAGAGTCCCGGAACCATGCCTCCACGTCCTCCCGCCGCCGCTGGCAGACGTAACGCCCAGCCACCGGGCGGACGATGCGTGGAGCGTGTACAGGGCCGGCCACCGCCCCCACGTCCAGCATGCGCAACAGGCTGGCGAAGGAGTCGGTGTAGCCGTTGTGGGGCGTGGCGGTCAGGAGCAGGAGATGGCGCACGCGCTCGCTGGCGGCCAGCGCCTCGGCCAGCTCCCAGCGGTCCATGCGCACCCGCTGGTCGGGCCCGCTCTGGTGCGGCTTGGCCACCTGGTGTGCCTCGTCGATCACGATGGCGTCCCAGTGCTGCTCCAGGATCTGGTTCTTCACGCCCGGCTGCTTGGCATAATCTACCGACGTGATGAGGAAGCGGTAGTGCTCCCAGGGATTGGCGCCGGCTGGCAACTCGCGCTCCATCTGACGGCGGTGGCGGGTGGATATGATGCGCGCGGGGATGTGGAAGAAATAGTCCAGCGCCTCCTGCCACTGCTCGCGCAGGTTGGCTGGGACGATAACCAGCAGACGGGTGGCCATCTGGCGGACCAGCAACTCGGTGACGATCAGTCCCGCCTCAATCGTCTTGCCCAATCCCACGTCATCGGCCAGCAGCATGCGCACGTGCGGCATCTCCAGCGCCATGACCACAGGCACGAGCTGGTAGTCCTTGGGGATGACGCGGCTGCGCTGTAGGCTCAAGAGTGGCGCGGTGCCGTGGAGCAGGCTGAGGCGGTAGGCGCGCAGGAGCAGGTCCTGGGCGCTGGGGTGCCCGACGACGTCGGGCGAGGGCAGCTCCAGGCGACCGGGCCGGATATCCTCAAAGGGGACGTAGAACTGGGTCCGCTGCGCCTCGCCGCCGTCAATCGCGGTGGCGACGAGGACGCTCCCCTCCTGGCCATCCACACGCCAGAGGCGGGATCGGTTGCGGATCACGGTGCCTGGTGCGTACGTGCAGGTATCCATCGGCCCCTGGTCCTCTCAGTGACTCGCCACGATCTATAGCGAGGACGCAACAATGCAGCCACAAATCGCCCCGAGCGCAAGCCGAAGCGTCTAGGGCCGAGACCCTTCGAATTCGCCCATGGTGAGGCAGGACGGGAAAGCGCCGGGGTGCGCTCAGCCTTCCCGCACCACAGTATAGCACATCCTCGCCCTTAGCACAAAAAACCCGTACGCGGCCCACAGGTGTGGTGGTCGTCCTGGGTTTGCCCAAGCCGAGCGAAGGGCCACGTACTCCAGACGATATCAACTAGGTGAAACGCGCAATGAATTCGGCGGCAGAAAGAACGTGGACACCCTCGTACTCGCCGAGGTCGAAGAAGTGGCAATTGCCCGACACGATCAACTCCTGGCACGGCTATGCGCCGTCTCCGTGAAGCAGCTCATCAACGAGCTTTTTGCGCTCGCCTTCGGCCAAGCTGTCCCAATCCAGACCTCGCTCCGGGCAGAGAGCACGCGCCCGCTGGTTCCCGCAGTCCACCAGGCACTCAAGTCCATCAAGGTGCGGAATTAGCGCCCTTAACACGGCCCGCTTGGCCGGCGGCGAGATCTGTCTCACCAACTCAATGATCTGAGATTCAGGTATCTTGAGCGTGACCACTCCCATTAGTGACATCCCGCCAGTTGGGGAACCAACCTCGCGCACGTTCTCAATGCAGGTGGCAATGAGCAAGCCCCCTGAGGTGAATGATGTGGGTGGCTATGGCCGTTGCCAAGATACTCCCTACATCAACTCCAGACCCCGCAAGTGCCGCCGCACCACCCGCATAACCTCGTTCAAGTGCGGCAATTCTGGTATTTGTACGGCCAAACGTGAAGCCCATAGCTTGTCGAAGGTCGCTTCCTTGCGGGCCAGAACCTCATCAAGCCGGTCTGGCTCTTGCCCCTTGTGTCGGCACTTGGCACCAAAACTGGACGGTAGGAAACTGAGATCCACGTCGCCCCACTCGAGCAGCCAACTCAACACATAGTCCTTTTCGACCACAAGATCACCTACTCCCAGGCGGTGGGCTTGCTTGAAAACCTCGGCGGCTGGAATCATCGACTCATGTCCAAACGATAGCCCTCAACTCCTCGGGCTCAAGGTTCACGCGCAATCGCCAACGAGCGCGGTACGGCCCCTCGTCCGGCAGCGTCGGGTCGAGGGAATCGTAGCTGGGATTGACAAACGATTGCAGGGCGGTGGTGGTCTCCGGGCAGCCCAGGTCGTAGGTCTCCAACAGGAAGCCGATCCGCTTCGCCGCCGCCTTGTGATCCAGACGCTGCACGTGGGCTACCAACCGCCCCTCGTCCAAGTCATCCTTGTGTAGCCAAAGCCCTTTGGCCAACTCTCCCAATCCACCGCACAGGTGAGGTTGAGTGGCGCAATCGAGGATCGTTTTCTCCAGATCACTGACCCACACCTGCTCCTGGTCGGTTACCCAGATCGGTTCCCATCCCCAGAAGGAGCGCGCGCTGGCGTAGACGAAGCGGTAGTCCACGCCGGCGATCTTTCGGCTGGTTCGCTGCCGGGGCACGGTCACGTACACCATATTGACCGGCTGGGTGGTCATCTGATGCAACTCCATGGCACTGTAGAAGGATATGTAGTAGGGAAGAGGATCAAGCACCTCACGGGCAATCACGTATCGGTCGGCCATAGGGACGCTCTCTAGACCAGCCTCCAGAGGCACGATCAGGTATTTGCCCGGCACCAATCGCACCAGCCACCTCTTGCGCACCAGTTGGCTGAGAAGCGTGGTCGTGGCCTGGTAGGATTTATCAATGATAGCCTGAGCGTCGGCGACGGAGAAGACAGTCTTTCCCTCAGCGCTGAGGCGCAGCAGGAGTTCCGCGCTGCCCGGGCCCAAGGTTTTATCTGTCTTCATGTGGATTACCTTTCATATCCGCTATCTCACGTAATTAACCAATTATACCATATAAAAGGTAATCAAGCTACGGGCCGCGAGAAGAACTGAGGCCTGGTCCCGCCCTGGCGGGAGCCAACCTCGCGCACGTTTTCGATGAAGCCGGCGGAGATCAAGCCGCCGGGGGTAGTGATTTGAGCGAGGGTCTCCAAGGGGGCCATTCGGCGTAACCCTCACGATACTAGGGGCGCGGAAACCGCACCCGCTGGACGGGCTCTGGTTGTCTAAACGGGCCACGTCGGGTATAGTACAGATGACACAGGATTCATCGTTACAGGATGTGCAAGATGCGTACCAAGATTATGCCCATCAGCGACCTGCGTCGCCAGGCCAGCCGGATCCTGGAGATCCTCCAGGAAGAGGGTGACGACGTTTACATCACCCACCATGGTCGCCCCGTGGCCGTGATGGTCGATTACGAGCGCTACGAAGACCTGCTGGCGCACGTGGCGGAGTTGACCCATCGTCTGCGAGAGAAAGCAAGAGTGGCCGAGCCCATCGCAGATCACACCGCGCACCTGGCCGGCCTGCACCGCGAGGTGTGGGACGGCATCGACACCGACGCTTACCTCCGAGAAGAGCGGGACGCGTGGGAAGACTAACGGAACAGCTGAATAGCGCGAGTCGCTGTGCCTCATCCCTCCACCACATGCACCCAGGGTAGATCGTCCTGCACCGCCCGACCCAGTCGGCGGTCGGCGGTCCAGAACTCGCCGCCCAACACATCCGCCAGCGCCAGGTAGTGGGCATCGTAGGCCGCCGGAAGCGAGAATCGCTCGGCTAGATCCAATGCCCGCCCGTGCAGCTCCCGGTCGCCGTAGAGACGAATAGGCAAAGCGAGTGCTGCTTTGAGCGCCAGCCGCACTGCGGACGTACTCATCATCCCGGCCTGCTGGTAGCGATAGAGGGCGTTGCTGACCTCGTAGCAAAGCAGAGTGGGAGCAGCGATTTGCCGATGGTCGGCATCCCACTGTTCCCACGTCTGCCGGACCGCCTCATCCTTTGGGTCGGCGACCAGGCGGATGACCAGGTTGGCGTCAACGCAGAGCGACGAGTCGCTCATCTCGCTCCCTCCGCACCTCTCTCAGCACGTCCTCGGGCGGCGCCAGATCACGTTCACCCAGGTCAGCTCGAACCTGCTCCCGTGCCTGGCGCACGAGATCCCGCCAATCCTCCCGCTCCTCACAAGCCGCCAACAACTGCTCGTATTTTTCCAGGGAGATCACGACCACGTGAGGCTTGCCGCTGTGCTCGACGATGACCGGCTCCTGGTGCTCCACCACGTGCCGCATCAGCTCGCCGAAGTGGATGCGGGCATCGGTAGCGCTCATTGTGCGCTGCATGTTCCACCTCCCCTGTTATTCAATCAATCGATTAATCAATGTGATTATAGTCCTTCTGCCACGAAAGTCAAGCAGATCAGAATCACCGAGAATCACGTAGCCACATCGGCAGTTTCTGCACAAACGCCCTCCGTTTTCGAGGTGCACCGCTCACACGCGTGGCGCTCCGCCATGCAAGTTCAACGCGGTAGGCATCGGCCGAGCTGGTGCTCGGCGTTCCCAGAGTATGGCGATTTGCGTCGCCGGGCACTGTGTGCTAGGATAGCCCCGCGCACGGGCGCAAAGACACTCTCACCCCCATCGTACAAAGGAGCAGAGCCATGAAGCTCGCTTTCACCACGCTGGGATGCCCGGAATGGACACTGCGGCAGATCGTCGAGAACGCGGCCCGGATGGGCTACGACGCCGTTGACTTCCGGGGCCTGTTGGAAGACGTGGACATCACCGCCCGGCCCGAGTTCACCACGGGGCTGGAGGAGACCCGGCGCATGTTCGCCGACCACGGCGTGGCCATATCGTGCCTGTCCACCTCGGCGCGCTACGCCGTGGTGGACGCACGCGAGAGGGAGAAGCACTTCGACGAGACGCGGCGCTACATGGCGCTCGCCGCCCGGCTCGGTGCCGGCATTCTGCGCGTGTTCGGCGGGCGCGTGCCCGAGGGATACACGGTGGAGGCTGTCACGCCCGTCCTCGTCGAGAACCTGAGGCAGATGGGCGACGAGGCCGAGCAATTCGACGTCACGCTGGCGCTGGAGACACACGACGATTGGACCGACTCGGCGACCCTCGCCCGCGTGATGGCCGAGACGGACCACCCTCGCGTAGGCGTGCTGTGGGACCTGCACCACCCATTCCGGACGAACGGGGAGGCCCCGGAGGCCAGCTACGCCAACCTGGCCCCCTACGTCGTCAACACCCACGTCAAGGATTCGGTCCCCGGACGGGCGAACAGCTTCCCCAGCGACTACCGGCTGGAGTACAGCTACGTCTTGGTCGGTCAGGGGGACGTGCCTTTGAGGCAGATGCTGGACTTGTTGGCCCAGGGCGGCTACGACGGCTACGCCACGCTGGAGTGGGAGAAGCGCTGGCTCCCCCACCTGCCGGAACCGGAATTGGTGTTCCCGGAGTACGTGCGCCAGATGCGCGAGTGGTTCCGACGGACGTCTGCGTCCGCCGGACATCTGCGTCCGTAGGGACTGACCCGGACCACCGCGCCTCGATCAACGGAGGGATACCATGTTCAGGAGTCTAGGGACAGGCGCTCTCGGCATACGCGCCTCATTGGCAGAAAGCCTGGAACTGGCGAAGGCGGCGGGCTTTCAGGGGGTCAGTATCCGCATGCCCGAGGTGTCCGCGCTGGCGGCGGAGAAGTCGGCGGACCACGTGAAGGGTCTGTTCGAGGACGCAGGGCTGCAGATGGGGAACTGGGGCCTGCCGACCAAGTGGCAGGCGAGCGAGGATGAGTTCGAGCAGGAACTGGAGAGGCTGCGGGGCTTCGCAGCGCTGGGCCAGGCATTGGGTTGTGTGCGGGTGGACACCTGGATCCTGCCGTTCTCCGAGGACAGGCCCTTCGACGAGAACTTCGCCTTCCACGTCCGCAGGTTCCGGCCCATCGCGGAGATCCTGAACGAGCACGGGTGTCGCCTGGGGCTGGAATTCATCGGCCCCAAGACCATGCGCGCCGGGAAGCAGCACGCGTTCATCTCCACGATGGCGGGCATGCTCGACCTGTGCGACGCGATAGGCACGGGGAACGTGGGACTGCTGCTGGACGCCTTTCACTGGTACACGTCTCACGGCACCATAGCCGAGCTCCAGGGGCTGACGGCGGATCAGGTCGTGACCGTCCACATCAACGACGCGCCGGCGGGCGTGCCGGTGGACGAGCAGATCGACAAGGTGCGCTGCCTGCCCGGCGAGACGGGCGTCATCGACCTGGTGGGCTTCCTGGAATCCCTGGACGGGATCGGCTATCGGGGGCCGGTCATGCCGGAGCCGTTCAGCGACATGCTCAAGGGCATGCGGCCGCTTGAGGCGGCGCAAACCACGGGCAGGTACTTGCTCGAAGTCTGGAGGGCGGCCGGGCTGCGCTAGAACCAGCATCGTACTCCGGCGGGCCTGCGAGAAGACCCTAAAGGTTTCAGAAAACCTTTAGGGTCTGAACGGAGACGCCAGGCAGATACGCAGCAAACCGGCGTGGACGCGTCGTTGCTCCACGATCTCCAGGCCGCAGCGCGCCAGCAGGGCCTCGAAATCGCTCCTGGCGAACTCCGGGAAGTACGGGGACTCGTACAGCGAGGCGGCGGCGATGTACAGCGTCCGCAAGACCCGGTTCGCGGGCGGGTGGTATTCGGTGACGACGACCCTGCCCCGCGTCACCCGGGCCATCTCCCGCAGGACCTGTTCCCGCACATCGGGCGGCATGTCGTGCAATGCAAACGAGACGGAACTGACGTCGAACGCGTCGTCGGCGAAATCCATCCCGGTGGCATCCATCTGCAGGAAGCGGATCTTGCCCTGCCGGTCCTTCTCCCGGGCCACGGCTAACATCCCCCCGGAGAGGTCAATGCCCGTCACGTCATCGCACCACCGCGAGAACTCCAAGGCCACGTCTCCGGTGCCGGTGCACACATCCAGCACCCGGTCGCCCGGCCGCACCCCGCATATCTGGACGGTCTGCCTCCGTACCTCGCGAAGCCGAAAGACGGAGATGAAGCGATCGTAGCACCTGGCCCAACGATCGTAGGAACTGCTCGTCTCGGACCCGGATTCCACCTTGCGCCCTCCCCCCTCACTCACCCGAACGCCGGCGGAGGGACAGCCTGGGGCCGTAGCGCCCGGTCCGCCGGCAGTACGCGGCATAAGCATCACCGTGCGCCTGGCGCAGGTAAGCCTCCTCGATGCGGATCTTCCACTCGTAGCCGAGCACGTTCATGATCAGAGCAGCCAGCGCCAGCCAACTCGGGGCCAGGAGCAACACGCCCAAAGCCAGCAGATCCACCGACAGCGCCAGCGGGTTGCGCGTGAAGCAGTAGATGCCGTGCGTGACCAGCGGCTGCTTGCTCTCCGGCAGCGCGACCCGGAATGAGCGTCCCAGCGAGACCTCTCCCCAGATGATGCACACCCCTGCGAGCAGGATCGCCACGACGCCCAAGCCCTGCGCGACCGGATGGCCGAGGCACGCGATACGCCCGAACCAGTCCACACTCCGGGCGTCGCAGCAATAGGCGATGGCGGGCACCAATAAGAGCAGGCTCGCCACTCCATTGAGCAACGCCGCCGGGAAATGCCCCCTCGCGTGCCCCCTGGGGTTTGCGCCAGCGCCCCGCCTCACCGCCATCATAATGGCGGCGAAGGCCCCTAGGTAGACAAGCAAAGCCACCGCCAACGCGATCTGCGTCCAGTGCATCCTATCGGCTCCTCACTGCCTCACTTATTGGCTCGCTGCGTGGGAACGGGGGGAATGGGTGGAGGAGAGCTGGCGCACCTTCCCCTGCGCCTGTCCCATCTGCCGGCGCAGGCGCTCCCGCCCCGCGCCGGTGACGCTCAACTGCCCGTCCCCCGCCAACCAGCCGCGCTCGAGCAGTTCGGCCAGGGTCCGCTCGGTCATCTCGCCGGCCTCCAGTTGCTGTCCCAGCCCCAGCTCGCGCAGCGCCGGATTGCCGCTGAAGTCCAGGGCCTGGCGCGCCCGCGCGACCAACTCGGCGCGCGTCAGCACCCCCTGTTTCTCGACCAGGTAGAGCATCCAGTCGCCCAACTGGGCCTGCCGGAACTGCTCGTAGCGCTCAGCGAGCCCCGCCTTGTAGCGCGAGAGATCCACCTCCTCATCGCCCAGGGAGCGCACGGTCTCAATGGCCAGCTCAACCGCGCTCTGGAGGATCAGGCCGGCCACGGCCAGCCCCACCAGCGTATCCAGCAGAGGGAAGCGAAGCAACGCGGCCACCAACCCGGCCGTGACACTCACCGCGACGATGACGTGGTTGCGCGAGTCCACCGACTGGGTGATGAGGGCCACGCTGCCGCTGCGCAGCCCCACAGTGCGCTGGTAGAGCCACAGCATCCCACACACGAGCGCCGAGATGATGGCGGCTGCGAAGGTGAACCAGTCCACCACCGGATCAACGGGGACAAAGAGGCGGCGCACGGCCTGGTAGCACGTCAGGCCGCCCGTGCCGAGCATGAACAGCACGAGCACGACGTTGACGGCGCGCTCCTTGTCGAAGCGGAGTCCGGCGTAGACCAGCAGGCTCGAAAGACCGTCGAGGAGCGTATCCGTCGCGTCGTTGATCAAGCCCACGCTGCCTGAGAGGAGCCCCGCCGGCAGCTTCAGCGCCGCCAGGCCCAGGTGCACGAGTAGCCCGACCTGCGAGACGGTCTGCGGATGCAGCAGCTTCCGGGCCTTTCCCCCAAAGCTGCGCAAGCCAGCCAGCCGCTCATCCGCCTCCTCGCAGCCCAGAGGAGTGAGCGCGTAGCGTTCGCCCTGGCGCACCACCCAGCCCATCTCCATCATCTTGTCCAGGTCCCGCGCCATCGGAATGGCGCCTTCGTCGGGATGACGGTGCGCCATACTGCCTGCGTGGTCGGGTTCGTGCGAATGCACTCCAAAGAAGCCGAAACGCCGGAAGACGGCTATGACCTGATCCTGGAGTTCGGGCAGCGTCAAGGGAGCATCCCGCAGACACATGGCGATGATGTCGGTGTGGTCGTGCTCCTCGCGCCGCCGGCGCGCTGAGTCGATGCGATGTTTGCTTCTGGGTCCCAGCATTGAAGAGCCTCCTATGGCGAGTGGTTCCGAACAGGCATTATAGGCCATGGATGGCATTCGTCAAATGACGCCCCGGACCGCCGGCATCCTGCCGGCATGACTCCGCTAGATCCAGTAGCCACTGACGCGCAGGCCCGTGCGCCGCTCTACCTCCCCAGCGATACGCTTCAGCACGTAAGGCGGGACCCGCTCAACCCCGGCATCGGGCACCGGGTAGTCGGTGCTGTAGATCTGCACCCGGGCCGGGCCGACCTCGGCCAGGGCGCTCACCCAGGCGTCGAACGCCTCACCTCTGACGTTGCTCACCCGGCCATCGATGAGCACGCTCTGGACGATCAGGCCGGGAACCCCGGCCAGACTCTCGACAATGCGCGCCAATTCCACCCCCGGCGCGGGGCGGTTGATGCGGGCCAGCGTCCGTGGGTCCCCGGCGTCGAGTTTCAAGATCGGCGCGTCGAAGAACGGGAGTGCCTCGCGGATGCGCGGCAGACAGGCGGTCGTGGCGTTGGAGAAGAGCGCCAGCCTCACGCCGGGGTTGAGCTCGTCGCGCAGGCGGCGGACGGCCTCCGCGATGGCCGGGAAGGCCGTGTGCAGGGTCGGTTCCCCGTTGCCGGAGAAGGTGACGTAGTCCAGGCCCGGGTATCGTCTCAGGGCCGCCTCCACCGCCCGGAGCACCTGCCTCTTCCACGGGAAGTCCCTGGGCGGCGGACGAAGCGTACACATCTCGGTGTGGCCATAGTGGCAGTAGACGCAGTCGAAGGAGCACACCTTGTAGCCGGTGGGCAGCAGGTTGACGCCCAGCGAGAGGCCCAGGCGACGGGAGAAGAGCGGGCCGTAGGTGATGCCGGTTTCGAGAGGAAGCATATTTCACCTGAACTCCGCGTCCGCGGACTCTACGTCCGCGGACACTGTGTCCGCCGCGACCAGGCAAACGTGGATTGTGAACGGCTTGCTCCAATCCGCGCCTACCAGAGCACCATAGACTCCTCGAAGATGCGGGCCAGATCCGCCTTGGTCACCGGCCGTGGACTCCCCACCAGCAGCCGCTGCTGCTTCCAACCACCCTCGACCATGTCGGGAATGTCACCCCCGGCATAGCCCAGAGCAGCGAGGCCGTTCGGGCAGCCGACGTCCCGCATCAATGCGATGACCACGTCCGGCAGTTTCATCGCGGCCTCCATGGACGACAGCCCCGCAGTGTTCACGCCCAGTAACTCCGCGATCCTGGCATGCCGCTCAAGGTTGGTGGGGGCGGTGAAACGCAAGCAGGCCGGCGCCGTCAGTATAGTCGCTATGCCGTGGGGCACCATCGGCTCCTCGACATCGTAACCAGGTGGCATCCAGTCCCTGACCATCCCCGCGATCGGATATCCCAGCGCATGGGGGATGTGCACGCCAGCATTGCCAAAGCCGATGCCAGCAAAGGTAGAGCCCATTGACATGTAGGTCCGGGCCTCAATGTCATGGCCGTTGAAACAGGACCGCCTCAGATACCTGCCCACCCACTCGATTGCCTTCTCGCTCCACAGATCGGCGATGGGATTGGAGCCGATGTACGCCGCTCTCAGGGCCGGGCTCTCCGGTTTGGGCCTGGTGTTGTAGGGCTTGATCGTGAAGGACTCGGCCGCATGGGTGAGCACGTCGAGTCCGGTCGAGGCGGCGACTGCCGGCGGCATGGACAGCGTGTTGAGCGAGTCAACAATGGCCATCGTCGGCCGGATATTCACGTGCGACATGCCTGTCTTCAGCTTCAGATCTGACAACTCCAGCGCGATCACCGGTGTCGTCTCGCTGCCCGTGCCTGCCGTGGTGGGCAGGGCAATCATGGGCTTCAACGGGCCAGGAACGAGCTTGCCCTTGCCGATCGGTTTGTTGATGTAGTCATACAGGTCGGCCGGGTACGTGGTAAACAGGTTAATGGCCTTGGCAGTGTCAATCGTGCTTCCGCCCCCCAACGCGACGAAGACATCGAACGGATTGGAACAATCCGCGCCCGCGCCGCCCCGGCCGGCGCGATCCCCGGCAGCCTCAATCGCGCGTTTGAGCGACGCATCTGTAGGCTCAACGTGGACCTCGTCGTAGATTGCGAGTTGGATGCCTTCGTCCTCAATGATCGTCTTGACCTTGTCCACCAAGCCAAATTCCCACAGGTGTCTATCCGTGACGAGCAAGACCTTGTTGGCTCCCATGGTCTTCAGCTCGTACCCCAGTTCGTCCGTAGCCCCAGCGCCGAACTTCAGTCTGGACATCGTCAAGGGGATGACAGATTCCATTTCCACGGTCACTTTGCGCCTCCTCAAAATGAACTACTGTAAGACATGCGAATCCAGCCCTAGTCCCACCGCCACACGTCGCGCGTCTTCGCCCTGAGCGCAGCGAGGCCCTTCTCGACGTACACGCGGGTCTCGTGGGCCACCCACTCCTCCGTGGGCTCCGGGGCCTCGGCGTCGTGCAACGGCCCGGGGCCGTAGCGCTCGCTGTATGGGGTCGGCAGTTGGTCCGGAAAGGTTTGCCCCGACATCACGCCGTATGCCAACGTCCAGGCGCGCGGCACCACGTCCAGCGCGTATCCCCCGCCGCCGAAGGCCAACCAGCGCCCGGCATCCTCGGCCAGCGACCGGAACTCCTCAATCAGGGCCACGTATCCGCGTGTCGTCAGCCCCAGCGAGCCCAGGCGATCGCGGTAGTGGGTGTCCACGCCCAGTTGGGTCACCAGCACGTCCGGCGCGAACTGCCGCACCAGCGGCGGCACCACCTGGCGAAAGGCCTCCAGGTACAGGTCCTCATCGGTGTATATCATGAACGGCAGGTTGATGCTGTAGCCATATCCCGCGCCGGTGCCCAGCTCCTCCGGGAAGCCGGTGCCGGGGTAGAAGAGGATACCCGCCTGGTGTAGCGAGACGGTCAACACCTGGTCGCTGTCGTAGAAGGCGGTCTGGACCCCGTCGCCGTGGTGCACGTCGATGTCCACGTAGGCCACCCGCATTCCCCGCCGTACGAGCCAGTGAATCGCCACCGCCACGTCGTTGAAGACGCAGAAGCCGGAGGCCCAGGCAGGCCGGGCGTGGTGCATCCCCCCGCTGAAGCTGAAGGCCACCTCCGCCTCGCCATCGAACACCAACTGCGCCCCCGTCACCGCCGCGTCCGCCTTGAGGCCCTCGATCTCATACATCCCCGGAAACACCGGGGTCTCGTCGGGGCGAAAGCCGTAGGCGTGGGCAGACACGCCAGACGCCCTCTCCCCACGGCTCAGGCTGGCGACGGCGTCCACGTATTCCTCCGTGTGAAACAGGAGCAGCGCCTCCCGGCCAAACGCGCGCGGTGGCATCAGGCGCGAATTGGGCGCGTCGAAGGCCCGGTACGCCGTCAGCAACTCGTAGGTACGCTGCAGGCGTTCCGGTCTCAGCGGGTGGTTCGCGCCAAATCCCCGTGCCCACAGGTCCTCCGTGCAGATAAAGGCTGCTTCCATCGTTTGTTCTCCTCTTCAGAAACCAGGTTTTTCATGCGATGGCGCGCCATCAGAATGGCGTTGCCAAAGACCTGGTTTCTCGATCACGGCCCACACGCGTACCGGCTGCGCCTTGCCCCGAATCCTCAACTCACCCAGGTCAGCAAAATCGAACTCGGCGCGACGGCTTCCCAGCGCCTCGTAGGTCTGCCCGCTGATGAGGATGCCATGTTCGGGATAGTCCTTGTTCAGCGCCTCGATGCGGGAGGCCAGGTTGACCGTGTCACCGATGACGGTGTACTCCTGCCGCTCCTCCGGTCCCACCGCGCCCGCCAACGCCACCCCCGTGTTGATGCCCACCCCGATGCGGATCGACTCCTCGCCCCGCTCGACCAGCCGCTCGTTCAGGCGCTCCAGGTTGGCCCGCATCTCCAACGCCGTCAGCACCGCCTGATAGGCACTCTCCTCCAAGCGCCTCGGCGCGCCGTAGATCACCAGCGTGCTATCTCCCCCGAACTTGTTGACCGTGCCCGCGTGGGCCTGTGCCGCCCCCACCACCACCGGCAGGTACTCGTTCAGCAGCGCCACCATTTCCTCGGGCGAGCACCGTTCCGAGCGCGCCGTGAAGTCCCGGATGTCGCAGAACAGCACGCTGACCACGCGGTTCTCGCCCTCCAGCTGCACCTGCCCGCTGCGGATGGCCTCTGCCACCTCGCGGCTGACGAAACGCCCGAACATGTCGCGCAGCCACTCCCTCTCCCGCAGGCCGGCCACCATCTGGTTGTAGGCGTTCGCCAGCAGCGCCAGTTCGTCCTTAGTGCCAGCGGTGCCGGCGTCGAAGCGCACCGTGAGATCGCCCTCTGCCACCCGGCGCGTGCCCGCCGCCAACCGGCGCACCGGCGCCGTCACCGCCCCGCCGATAGCCTGCGCCAGGAGCACACCCGCCAGCACGGCGATCAGCCCACTCAGCCGGAACAGGTTGCGGCTCTCGTCGAGGAACGCTTCGAGCCGATCGAGCCGCAACGCCATCTGCAGCGCACCGACCAACTCGCCCCCCTGCCCCTTCCGCAGCGGCGTGGAGACCACCCAGACTTTCTCGCCCCGCCACGTCATCTCGTCTATCCGTGTGCCCGCTGGCACGGACGCCTTTTCCCCCATCAGGGCCAGTTGGTCGGAGAGCAAGATCGTACCATCTTCGTCTACCAGGGCAGTGTACGCCATATCGTCGCTGCGCATCTGCTCGGTCAGCTCCTGCAGCCGGGCCAGATCGAGCGTCTGCGTCATGTCAAGCATATCCTCGAATGCAGGGCGGGTTCCCATACCAGCCGTCAGATCAGATAGTTCAGCATCGAGGCTCTCCGATGCGGCCTGCCCGATCCACTCGACGCCAGCGACCATCCCATCCCTGAGTCGATCCTCCATGTGGCGACGCTCGATGGGGATGGCGACCATCTGGAGCGCGCCGACCATCAGGATGAGGATAAGGGTCAGGGCGATGGTGAGCTTGGTGCGGAGGGAGAAACGCGAGAGAAGTGTGGGGGTGTGGGAGTATGGGAGGTACGCTCCACGCTGGACTTCGGCGGCGTGGGCGGCCAGGTCGCGGGTCGCCCGCGTCAGCGGCGTGGCCAGCCGCCAACTGACCGTCGCGCCCACCAGGACGATGGCGGCGCCGATGGCCCCCAGCGTGTTGCGCAGCTTGTCCAGGAAGCCCTGTACCTGGCGAGCGTCCACCGTCATGCGCACCGAGCCGAGCAGCAACCCCTCGTCGCTGTGCACCGGGGCGGTGGCGACCATCAGCCACTCACCGCCCTCGCGCTCCGAGTAGACGTCGGTCTCGCCGGTCGTTTCAAGCTCGGGCGCGAGCGTGCCGATCTCGCGGGTGTCCATGCTGACGAGCACCACGTTGTCCCGGTCGGCGATGGCAAAATCGACCAGGCCGTTGGCCGTCATATCATCCACCAGCGACTCGAAGCGCAGCAGGGCGTCGGAATCGAAGTCGAAGGTCTCACCTCCGCTCATCAGCATGTCGAAGTCCAGCGTCTCGGCGTCCTCCGGCAGGCCCAGCTCAATCATGCCAGCGTTCCAGGTTACCATCGTGCGCAGCGCGTCGTGCATCTGCTCCTCGATGCGCACGCGGGCGTGGGTGGTCACGACGGCGACCAGGCCCGCCAGCACGACGACCATCAGGATCGCCGTGCCCAGCACGAAGCGCGCGCGGATGCCCATAAATCCTAGCGGTCTTCTGAGACCTTTAGGGGTTCGGCTCGGCTCCATCGTCTCAATCGCCGAGCCCCGCAGGATCGAGCGCGCCGGCAGCCAGGCGGCCCCGGCGCAGATGAAGGGCGCGGCGATCAAGCCAACCAACCCGGTGACAAGCGCCGGCTGCACCGACCGCCAGGCCGCACCCCACAGATCCAGGTCGGGGACGCCCCAACTGTTGCCGCCGTAGGTCACGACGATGACCGCGACGACGCCCACGCCGACGAGCAGCCCCAACCCACCGCCGATCACGCCCATCAGCGCCGCCTCGCCCGTCACGACGCGCATCACCTGTCGTCGCGTCGCGCCCACCGCCCGCAGCAGCCCCAGCTCCCGCCGCCGCTCGGCCACGCTCATCATCGTGGTGTTGACCACGCCGAGCGCCGCCGCCAGGATCGCCAACAGGAGCAGCGCGTTGAACATGCCGGGCATCACCTCAAACACCTTGACCTGCGCCGCGTACATGCCTTCCGGCTCCATCAAGTGGACGCCGGGGTAGCGCACTACCAGGGCCTCCAGATCGGCCTTCAACCGGTCCCGGTCGGTGCCGGGCAAGGGGACCACGTGGATCAAGAACGGCTCGGTGACGGAGAACTCGTCCTTGGCGGCCAGACTGACGATGGAGGTATTGACAAAGGTCCGCCCGATGCCCGCCAGTGTGCATTCGACCGGGCCGTCCTTGCCGGTGACCTCGAACGTCTCGCCGACGGAGACGCCGTTGCGGCTGGCAATCATAGGCGGCACGAGCACGCCGCAGCCATCTTCCAGGATGGGCTCCGCGGTCTCCCAATCCCCCTCGATGAAGTCAAAGAACACGTCGCCGGAAAACCGCACGTCGTGGGGGTCGGCGACCAGGGAGAAGTAGCTGGAGCTGAAGAACGAGAGCTCGGGCACGATGACGAAGCGCCACTCGTCCATCACGCGCGCCCGGTCGCCGACGACCTGGGGCAGTTCGGCGACCAGTGCCGGCGGCAGCGCGATGCGCTCCAGATCGGCGTAGGCCGCCATACCCTCCGAGATGTCGAAGGGAGAGACGATCAAAGCCCGCAGGCGCTCGAAACCCACCAGGGTAGGGATCAACAGCTCGTCCCCTGCCAGGTGGAAGAAGCCTGTCATGCCGACGATCATAGTCAGGCCCACGACGAGCGTCAGGATGGTCAGCGTGACGCGCCCGCGCCCGCGCCGGACGTTGTCGGCCACCAGCCGCCCGACCGCGCCCCAGCGCGCCACCAGCGCGCCATCAGAATGGCGCCGTTTGAAGAAGAATGGCGGCCGCCGCGCCCAGCGTCCCAGCCCACCGATCAGCCCCGGGGCGATCAAGCCCCAGCCCACCAACCAGATCAACACGAAGGCAGCGGCCAGATTCTGATCCCAGGGATACTCGACCCACTCGCCCGGCGGCGCAACGACGAGGTAGACGGTCAGAATCAGAAGGAGCGCTACCCCAACAAGAAACCAGGTTTTTCGGAAAAAACCTGGTTTCTTGTCCGCGGCTTCTTCCCGCAGGGCGACCAGGGGCGAGACACGCGCCGCCTGCCAGGCCGGAATCAGCGCCGAGAGGAGGGCGATGGAGAGCCCCATAGCCGCCGCCAGCAGCATGCTGTTGAGAGAGGGATTGCTGGCGGAGAACACGAACAGATCCCCGCCCAGCATAGCCTTCATCATGGCGATGGAGGCCCTTCCCAGCAGCGGCCCGGTGACCAGGCCGAGCAGCGTGCCCAGAACGCCGACGATGAGGGACTCGATCAGCACCAAGCGCAGCACCTGGCGGCGCGTCATCCCCAACGCGCGCAGCCCGCCGATCTGCCGCCGTCGCTGCGTCACGGCCATGGCGAAGGCGTTGAAGATCAGGAAGCCCGCCGCCAGTGTGATCCCCACGCCCACCATCTGGAGCGATACGCCGAGCTGTTCGAGCAGGCCGGTCATGAACTTCTGGGCATCCTCCGAACCGGCCAGGGAGTTCAGGAGGGCGGCGCGGATGACGTCGGCGGCGACGGTCATTGCCACGCCAAGCGCCACCGCGAGCGCGGTCAACGCCGTGCGCAGGCGGTGCTGCTCCAGGTTGCGCCAGGCCATGGTCCAGGGGAGCGATGTGGGCCAGGTGCGACGCACTTGGGAAGTGCGTCGCACCTGGATCGGCTTGAGCGTCACCCGCTCGCTGCGCGTGGCTTCGACCACGTCCATCGCCGCCGCCTGCCGAGCCGGGTAGTATGCCGCCAGCGCGGCCACCAGGGGGCCGATGAGCAGCGAAGTTGTGGCCAGGATGCCCACGTCGCCCAGCGCGGATAACAGCATGTTCCAGGTCGCGGCCCTTTCTGAGCGCACGCCCAGTGCCCCCCACCCATTGGGCGCGACGACCACCGTGTAGGCCAGGAGCATCAGCAGGCTGAGCACAACAGCGATGATGACGGCAATCAGGCCCAGCGTGGCAGCCTCCACCACCACTGACCGGCGTACCTGTCGTTGCGTAGCACCGACAGCCCGCAGCAAGCCGATCTCGCGCCCACGTTCGGTCACGTTGATGGCCATCGTGTTGACCACGCCAAAGCCGGCCACGATCACGGCCACCAGCAGCAGGGCATTGAGTAGCAGTTGAAACTGCTCCATCGTCGTTGAGATTTGGTCCACGGCGGATTCCATATCTGTCACCACCGTCACGTTGGGAAAAGGCGCAGCGACGTCCTCCACGCGCGACCGGGCAACATCGGCGTCCTGCCCTTCGGATATCTCGATCAGCAGCGAGAACGGGCCGCTCAGGTCAAAGTAAGCCTCGCCATCCGCGTAGGAGAAGATGGGGCTGAACAAGGCGCTTCCACCGATGCCGGCGACGGTGAAATCCAACTCGCCCTGAGACGTCTCCAGCGGCACAATGTCGCCTACGACAACGCCCAGCCGCTCCGCTGCCAGAGGCTGCAACAACACGGCCCGGCCTCGTCCCATCCACGCTAGCGCCGTCTCGGGATCGCCTTCGAAGAACTCAAAGTTGCCGACACCCAGATAGAAACCCGGGTCAACAAATATCCCCGTTGATAGATTGCCGCTTGGAACCGTGATCAACTCGGATGGGACCGATGCAATCCCGGTACGTCCCACGTCAATAATCCCCGTTTCGGCAAGGGACGAGACCGCATCAACCAGTGCAGGATCGAGGGGCGGGAGCGCCGACATAACTTGATAGATGTTGTCTATGGAGAGTTCGCCCGACGCTACCATCCCCATCAGGTCGTTCATGATAGTCATATCTTCGTTGCTGACGGCAGCGATGGTGCCGATGCTGCCATCGTAGAACATCGTCATCAGCCCGCTGACGCCCATGGTCGTGGTCAGGGCAGCGACCAGAGCCCCGGCGGTCAACGCCGAGCGCAGTCTATTGCGGGTCAGGTTTTCGGCTGCCAGCCGCCCGATGGTGCCCATCCGGCGCTCCAGGGCAGGCCGAATGAGCGCAGTCAGCGGGGCGACCAGCGCCGGTAGGAGCAACACCATCGCACCCAAGAGCACAACGATTCCCACTCCCACGACTGCCACGGCTACCCACAGGCTGGGACGCGCAATCAGCCCGTAGGCCGTCAACGACGGCAGCAGAAGCGCCAGGACCACGGCGCCCAGCCGCCCGCCGTGGCGTATGTACCAGCCAGAGGCGGTCGCCTTCTGCGGCTGTAGCGCTGCCAGGGGGGATACTCGACTTGCTCGTCGGGCTGGCGCCAGCGCTCCCACCAGAGTCACCGCCAGACCCATCGACGGACTGGAGATCACCCCCCACCAGGGTATGTCAAATGGCACGTCATCCAACGTGCCTGTAGCGCGCATCACACCCCAGGCCAAACCGACACCGACCAGAAGGCCGAGCGCAGCGCCGAGCAGGGCCAGCAGACCTGCCTCCGCCAGGACCATGCGCATGATCTGGCGGCGGGTCATTCCCAAAGAGCGCAAGGCGCCGATCTCGCGCGTGCGCCCGGTGATGGACATGGTGAAGGCATTCAGGATCACGAAGCCGGCGGCAAACAAGATAATGATCCCCACCATCGCCAGACCGCCCTGAACTAGCACGACGTTGAAGACAATACCCCCGCCAAGTTCGGAGCGTACGACGGTCAAGTCGCCACCTACAGTCTGGGAGAGCTCAGTCTTGGCCTCCTTCGCGTCTACCCCGGGGCGCAGCGTCACCTCGACACGGTCGATCTGCCAATGTCCACCAGCGAGGGTCTGTACTACCTCAAGCGGCACGTAGGCGGCTGCTTCCCCGGTCATCACTGTCCTGTCCCATTCAATCCTCAGTCGCCCGGCGACGGCCAGCGTGAGCCTTTGCGCGTCCACCGCTACTGCGACTTTGTCGCCGACGTTCAGCCCGCTTTCGAGAGCTAATTCCATCGGCAGCACGATGGTGTCCGGCCTGTCGAGAAAAGCGCCGTTGGCCAACTCCGGTTCGTGGATAGCCGCGTAGCTCTCTGGATCGACGCCCAGCAGGATCAGTTCGCCGATCTCTGGGTCAACGCCCTCCACCTCGACGCGTAGTGAGGGTGACACCTGGTCGACGTCGGGGTAAGCGCGCAGTCTGTCCAGCACGGCAGCGTCAAAGGGTGCGCCGTCGCGGGAAAAGACCTCCAGGTCAACGCGCGGTCCGTCCCCAGAAAGGGCCACCGCGCTCCGTCCCGCGGCCTGCCCGACGATGGACGCGGCCAGTACCATCGACACACCCAGAGCGATGGCCATGGCGGTCAGGATGCTGCGCAACCGGTGCGCGGTCAGGTTGCGCCAGACCAGAGCCCGTAGTGAGCGCATGGAGATGCCTCCCGTTCTACCCAGCGTTGTCATACCAGCCTACCTGTGATACAATCCCTGCACACGTCCCAGTGGGGGCAGGGTCGCCCCGCCCACGGGGTCTGCCCGCCCGGAGGTTAAGCATGCCGTCTCCCTTTCCCGGAATGGATCCGTATCTGGAGAGTCCGCTTCACTGGCGCGATGTGCATCATTCACTGGCCAGCCAAATCCGCCGGCAACTCGTCCCCTGCCTGTCGCCACGCTACGTGGCCCGGTTGGAAACTCGCCTTGTGGCGTTCTCTCCCGATGCAGAGGAAATGCGCGTCCTCTATCCCGACGTGGAAGTCAGTCAGAAGCAATTGCGGGACCTTGCGATCAAGACGTACGAGACGGTCACTGACACTGCGGACGTTGAACGCGCGTCCGCGGACATAGATCAAGCGTCCGCGGCCGTTGAGCAAGGGACAGCGGATGAGAAACCAGGTTCTTCGGAAAAGACCGGGTTTCGTCGTGCGTCCGGCGATGCCGTTTCGCCGCCCTCGCTTGTCCTCAGAGCGATCACCCCTGAGCAGGTCGAGTTGATCACGGTCGAGATACGGGACGCGGCTCAAGGCCGATTGGTTACCGCTATCGAGATTCTCTCTCCTATCAACAAACGGCCCGGCAAGGGCCTGGAGGAGTATCGTGCCAAGCGGGAGACGGTGCTTTCGGCTCACGCGCATCTCCTGGAAATCGATCTGCTGCGCAAAGGAACGCGCCCGCCCCGTTTGATCGGGCTTCCCCAGTCTGACTACTTCGTCTTCCTCACCCGCGCCGAGCGCCGGAACGTGACCGAGACGTGGCCCGTCAGCGTGCGCGAACCCCTGCCCGTGGTGCCGGTTCCCCTCCTGCCCGGCGACGACGACGTGCCCCTGGATCTGGCCCACGCCCTGCACACCATATACGACGAGGCCCGCTACGACCTGAGCATCGACTACAGCCAACCCCCCGTCCCTCCCCTGACTCAAGACGACGCAGATTGGGTTCAAACGGTCACGAATGCGGCTCAATGATGACGTCCTTCCAGAACAAACCGCCGGTCGCCGACATAGAGAACCTCTTGACCCACGGTTTCACCAACAGATGCCGCCGCTGGTAGCAGTAGGGCATGATCACCGCCTCTTCAATCAGCATCCTGTCCGCCTGCCCGTACAGTCTCATCCGCTGCCCCTGGTCCGTGACCCTTCTAGCTTCCTCCACCAGTTCGTCATACACGTCATTCCGCCACCCGGTCTGTTTCTGTATCCACACGAAACCTGCTCTCAGGAAATTATCGGGGTCGGGACAGTCGGCGACCCATCCTATGATCAACATGTGGGATGACCTCTCGCCTGTCACGTCGAGGAGTTTCGCCAACTCTACCTCCTCCCACGTGATCTCCACGCCCAGGTTTTCCTGCCACTGAGACTGTAAGCTCTCGCATGGTGCAGAGGAAAGGGGACCGCTGGGTATCAGCAGATCGACAACGGGGAAACCACTGGCTTCCCCCTCAGAGTACCCGGCCTCAGCCAGGAGACGTCTCGCCTGGTCGGGATCGTACGGCAGGCCAATCCCGGCCGAGTGTCCCGGCATTCCTGGCGGAACAAAGCCCCCGGTGCCCGGCGACGCCCAACCATCCATAATCACATCCACCATCGTCTCCCTGTCTGTGGCGAGAACGAAGGCGCGGCGCACTCGAGGATCGTCGAAGGGCGGCCGGCTGGTGTCGAAATCCAGACGCCAGGTGGCAAGAGTTGGTATCGAGATATACTCCCCGGCATACCGCTGGCGTGCGCCTTTCATCTCCGCTGCGGGCAGGAACGTGATATCCAAGGTGTCCAGGCTATCCGCCTCGTACATCGCCAACTTGGCAGGCCATCTCTCGCGGGAGAGCACAAGAAGCGTCACCTGTTGCACGTTCCCCCTGAATTGACCGTGGTACTGCACGTTGCGCGACAACACCATAGACTCGTCCGGCCGCCAGGTCTCCAGCTTGAAGGGACCGTTGGTGACAATGTTGTCCACTGCTGACCACGCCTCCCCGTGCATCTCCACCACGTGCCGGGGCACGGGGTAGCAGACCTTGTTGGCCAGCAAGTAGAGGAAGTAACCCGTTGGCTCCTCCAATTCCGCCACCAGAGTGACCTCATCAAGCGCGTGTATCCCCACACTTTCCGGATCAGAACCGGCGCCTTGATGAAAGGCCCTGGCCCCCTTGATATCGTACAGCAGTTCGGCGTATGGCGCTCCGGTGCTCGGGTGCAGCACTCGCTTCCAAGCATACTCGAAGTCTCCCGCCGTCACCGGGGCACCATCACTCCAGAGCACGTCGTCCCGTAAGTGAAAGACGTACTTGCGCCCACCCTCCAGCACCTCCCAACTGCGCGCCACGTCGGGCACGATGGCCATCTCCGCGCTTAGCTCGACCAACCCGCTGAAGAGCTGGCTTAGCAGGGAGGGACTGTCCATGGCTGGATCCAGAGTGGCCAGAGTATCTCCTCCAAGCCGGTCCATCCTGAAAGCGTGGGGGGCGGGCGGCAGGGCGACCTCCTGGCCCTCTCCTGCCCGCTGCCACAGGGCAAAGCCCTCCTCATAGGCCTGACGCGATGCCTGAAAGTCAAAGGCGGAATGATGGGTCAGCCCCAGCTTCATCAGCGTCCGGGCTGCCAATTCGTGGTTGTCCTGTTCACCTAGAAAGGCCAGCGCCCGTTGGTAGTAGTCTATCGCCTCGACGTGGGCGTATGCCAGGCGAGCCTGGTCTCCCGCGCGCAGCAAGTAGTGCGTCGCTTTCTCCGGCTCCTCCGCCCGCTCCCAGTGGTAGGCCAGCAGTCCTACCTGCTCCTCGATCCGATCTGTGAACAAGCGCTCCAGCGCCTCGGCCACCTGGCGGTGAAAGAGGCGCCGCTCCTTCTTCAACAACCCGTTGTAGGCCGCCTCCTGGGTCAGTTGGTGCTTGAAGATGTACTGTAGCTCGGGAGCACGCGCCCGCTCGCGGATCATCTCCTCCTGCTGCAGGGTCAGCAGATGCCCGTCGAGCGTCTGCTGCTCTCGGGCGATCTCGGCCAACACACGGTAGAAGAACAGCCGCCCAATGACCGACGCCAGTTGTAGCACACGCTTGGTCTCCTCCTGCAAGCGATCAATGCGGGCCATCAGCACCCCGTGCAGTGTGTCCGGGATGGCGATGTCGGCCACGCTTCGCGTGGCTTGCCACCGGCCAGAGAGCCCGTCTCGCACGATGGCGCCGTCGTCAATCAGGGAGCGGATGATCTCCTCCACGTAGAAGGGGTTGCCCTCGGCGTGACTGAGAATGCGCCCCCGGAGTTGCTGGGGCAGGCCCTCCACACGCAGCAGGTTGCCCACCAGCTTCTGGCTCTCAACGGTGGAGAGGGAATCAAGCACCAGGTCGGTGTGGCGCAGGTGATAGTCGCGGGCAGCGGTCTCCCTGACCCGCCAGCAGCCGTGCTTTCGCTCCGGGCGAAATACGCAGATGAACAGCAGCGGAGCGCGGTCGACCACCGGCAAGAGCTGCTCCAGCAGTTCCAAGGACGTGGGATCGGCCCAGTGCAGGTCTTCGCAGACAACGACCAGCGGACGTTGTTGAGCAGCGCTTTCGATCAACGTCTCAACAGCGTGGAAGGTTCTCGACTTTCGTTCTTCGCCATCCAGATCGCGCACCAGGGCTTCGTCTTCTGGTTCAAGCGGCAGTGACATCAGCCGTGCCAGGTGAGGAAACACGTCGCCGATACAGTCAGGGCATAGCGTTTGTGTCTGCTCAGACAGTGCGTCACGCACGGCAGTTGGGCACGCATCCGCCGCCATCCCCAACAGCCCACGCAAGACGTCCAACCACAGCAGATAGGCAATGGAGGAGCCGTAGGACAGGCAGCGGCCTTCTACCCATCGGGTTGGGGGACTGGTAGGTTGGGAGATTGGTAGATTGGTTGATTGGTAGGTTGGTAGATTGGTAGACTGGTCGGTCGGTCGGTTGGTTGGAAGAAAACGGCGTTCTGATGGCGCGCCATCGGGCGATGTCGCGGACGCAGCGTCCGTATCGCATGAAACACCTGGTTTCTGACCCTTGAGTGAAGCGCGAAGTTCCGCCACCAAGCGGGACTTTCCCAATCCAGCTTCGCCGACCAACGTCACGATGCCGCCTGTGCCGGAGCGGAGACGCTCGACGGCCTCCTGCAACGCTCGGAACTCGGCCGCGCGGCCCACCAGCGGCGATTCCAGGCCAGCGATGCCGCGCGCCTTGCCGGGGGCAGCCTTGGCGGCCATCAGGCGGTAGACCGGCACGGGCTCGGCCTTGCCCTTGACGCGTACCGGCTCCAGCGCCTGGAACTCGAACAGGGGTGCGGCCAGGCGATACGTATCGGGCCCGACGAGGATCTCTCCTCGTTCCGAGACGTCCTCAAGCCGCGACGCCACGTTCACCGCATCCCCCATCACCGTGTATTCCTGTCGCTCACGGGTGCCCAGGCCGCCGGCGATGACGGTGCCGGTGTTGATGCCGAAGTGCAGATCCAGTCCGGTGGACCGCTCCACGTTGAACTCGGCCAGCGCGTCCATCATCTCCAGGGCCGAGCGCAAGGCCCGCTCCGGGTCGCTCTCGTGGGCCACCGGCGCGCCGAAGAGGGCCATGATCTCATCGCCGATGAACTTATCCACGGTGCCGCCGTACTTCCTCACGATGGGCACCAATCGCTCGAAGCACGCGTTCATCAGATCGCGCACCGCCTCGGGGTCCATGGTCTCGGCCAGAGCGGTGAAGCCGGAGAGGTCGGCGAACATCACGGTGACCAGCTTGCGTTCGCCGGCGAGGGCCGGTCCGGGCGCTTCCGCCTGTCCCAGCGCGGCCAACCGCTCGCGCAGCGGAGCCAACGCCGTCTCTACCACGGCGTCGCCCAGGGCTGGACGCTGGGCCTCCAGGGCCGCTATCGCCTGCTCCAACTGCTGTCGCTCGCTCATCCACGCCTCCCTCAGGGGCAGGTACAAGACCTGCCCCTACAATCTGGGTCAGGGAACGCGCAACGGACCGCCGGCATCCTGCCGGCACGACATCGGCGGGCCGCTGATCCCGTACGCTACAACTCCAGCTCCGCTATCACGCCCAGAATCTCCTCTGGAGCCAGGCCCTCGTCGCCGGCGAGCAGCTCCCGCACGGTCCGGCCGTCCTTGAGGAACACCACCCGGTCGGCGTAGGAAGCGGCACGGGGGTCGTGGGTCACCATCACCACCGTGGCGTCCAGCTCCTTGCACGCCCGGCGCAGCAGCTCGAGCACAGTCGTGCCGGACTTGGAGTCGAGGTTGCCGGTGGGCTCGTCAGCCAGCACGATCTTCGGATCGGTGACAAAGGCGCGGGCGATGGCCACGCGCTGCTGCTCCCCGCCCGATAGCTGGTCGGGCCGGTGGTCGCGGCGGCCGGCCAGCCCCACCAGGTCGAGCAGTTCGTCGACGCGCGAGGCGTAGTCCTCGATGCGCTTGCCGTCGATCAGCAGGGGCAGGGCCACGTTCTCGGCGGCGCTCAGCGTGGGCAGCAGGTTGAAGAACTGGAAGATGAAGCCCACCTGCCGCCGCCGCACGATGGTGATCTCGTCGTCGCTGAGGTGCGCCAGGCGCTTGCCGCCCAGCACGACGTCGCCGTCGCTGGGAGTGTCCAGGCCGCCCATCAGGTGCAGCAGCGTGGACTTCCCCGCCCCCGACGGCCCCATGATCGCCATGAACTGCCCCTGGGGGACGAGCAAATCGACGCCACGCAGCGCATCAACCGTCACCTCGCCCATCTGGTACTGCTTGCTAAGACTGGTCGTCCGGAGTATGTCTGCCATTGGAATCACCTCTTGTCGAACAGATAGTGGGAGACCATATACTCGCGCCCCCCGCCCGAGCGCCACGTCTCCTCACATGCTATGAAAAACAAGCGCCAGTTGGCCAGCCAGGCCGTCTCCTCATCGGCGCCATAGGTTGCGGATTGTACCAATCCGGCAGATTGTTCCAATCCGGCGGACTGTTCCAGTCCGTGGGCCAGGACGTCACGCACCGCCGACTGGTGGCGATCAAGCTTGTCCAGCCACGCTCTCAGCGTGCGGGCGTAGTGCGTGCCCGCGATGCGCCAATGGTCGACGATCCGCAGATCGCGCTGGAAGTGCAGCAGCAGGTCGTCCGACGGCATCGTGCCGCCGGTGAAGAAGGTCTGAGCCATCCAGTCATCGGGATCACCGGTGTCGAACTCATAGGCGAACTCGCGGTGGCTGAAGACGTGCACGAACAGCATCCCCTCGGGCTTGAGCAGAGAGGCGATTCTGGCCATGAGGCGCTCGTAGTTCTTCATGTGCTCGAACATCTCAATGGACAGGACGCGATCGAAGCGGCGATCCGTGTCGAAGTCGTTCGCATCCGCGACCAGGGCCTCGACGTTGTGGAAGCCACGCCGGCGGCACTGCTCCTCGATAAAGGCGATCTGCGGGCGGGAATTGGAGACGGCCAGGACGCGGCAGTTGGGATAGCGCTCGGCGATCCACAGCGAGAGCGAGCCCCAGCCGCAGCCCAGATCCAAGATGGCCGCCCCGTCCTCCAGGCGCGCCCGCTCACAGGTCAAGCGCAACATCGCCTCCTCGGCCTCGTCGAGGGTGCGGACGCCGTCGGGCCAATAGCAGCAACTGTACTTGAGCCGCTGGCCCAGCACGAGCCGAAAGAACTCAGGCGGCACCTCGTAGTGCTGGCGGTTCGCGTCGTCGGTGTGAATGGCGATTGGGCTCTGCCGCAGCTTGTCGATCAACGCGCGGCGCTCGATGTCCTGCACCTCAAGCGGCTTGCGACGTCGCCGCCTCGCACTGATCGCCAGGATGGCGCGCAGCCCCAGGCGGATCAGCCAGTCGGGAACCCGGTTGGTCTCAATCAGGCGCACGTACCACATGGTTGCTCTCCCCAGGCTCGCAGCGCGCAGCCACCCAGATAGGTGAACTCCACGCCCACTGGTCGTTCACCTGGCGCACGCGCAGGTAATAGACGTCGGCGCTTCCCGCCTCCTGTGCGCCGCCACTCCTGCAGAGGCGCCATTCTGACGGCGCCACATCCTCGAACGCTCCCTCCCAATCGAACTCCCACCGCCGTGGCGCCCGGTGAAAGCGGTACGCCGGCGAGGCAATCTTGCCCAGCCGCCCCGCGCGTGCACCCTCCAGCAGCCAGGCCAGAGGGACGTCCACGCGGCGGCCGTTGATCACCGAGCGGACCTCCGCCCCGGGCGGCATCTCGACGTCCAGGCATAGCCCTTGCGTGGCTGGCGTCGCGTTGTTCGGGTTGCCGAAGGTGACCGTGCGGAAGCGGACGCCCAGGGAGCCGTCCGGCTCCCAATGGGACACAGGGGCGCGCTCGCGCAGGTGGGGCTCGCCCTCAGTCGCCGGGCTGGAGCAATCCGCCAAGTCTGTAGGAGCGACGACCTCCGGTCCCCGGAAGCGCGGCTCGACGGCCAGAATGCGCCCGTCCGAGATGCCGAACTGCACCTCCCAATCGGCCCGCACGCCCCGCTCCCCCCACCCGACTTCCAGGTAGAGCTTGGTGCGGAGAAGGTTGGAATCGCCGACAGAAACCAGGTTTTTCGGAAAAAACCTGGTTTCTTCAACGTCGCATCGTGAGAAGCGGCGGAGCAGTTGTCCGTTCTTGACGACGTCCACGCAGTCAATCGGCGCGCCGCCGAGCACGCGAAAGGCAATCTGTCGCCGCGCCGCCACTCCTACAGAGGCGCCATTCTGATGGCGCGCCGCCACCCCTTCAAAGGCGCCATTCTGATGGCGCGCCGCCGGAGCGATCCGCGCCCCCATAGGATGGCCGTTGACGGCGAACTGGAGCTCAATGCGGTCCCCGGTGAGCGCGTAGGTCCGGCGCGCGCGCAGCGCCTCCCAGATCGCGGGACGGGTCTTCGCGCGCGCCCACAGCCCGGTGCGCCCGTGGCCGTAGCTCCCGGGATGCGCGCTGTGGTGGTCGGTGGAGCCGATCACGCCGAAGCAGTGTCCCAGGCTGAGCCCGTATTGCATCGTGCTCTCGTGATCCGACGGTCCCATGACGTGGAGAAAGGGGCGCGTGCCCTCGTCGGCCTCGGAGCAGCCGTGCATCGAGATGATCTCCACCACGGGCGAGAACGCCTCGTCGAAGGTGGCCCAGTTGACGCCGCGCTGCCCGCGGCGATAGGCGATGTGGTGCGGGAACGCGATGGCCGATACGCCCCGCCGCCTCAGGTCGCGCAGCCTGGCGCGCAGGTCCGCGAGGCCATCGACCTCCAGGATGTCACCCCGCGCACCGTCGTAGAGCACCGTGTAGTCCCCATCGGCGCAAGAGTGCATCTCGAAGCTGAGGAACGTGACGAACTCGCCGTCCCGGTGGTACGCCTCGGTGACGCGCTGCACCTCGGGCCAGCGCTCCCTCAGCCGGGCGAAACCCGCCTCGTGGAAGTCGACGATGTACTGGATCGCCTCGTCCGGCTCCGGCATGTCGGGCCACAGCGCGTGCCCCGTCACCGAGCAAAAGTCGAGCTGCTCCCGCGCGTTGCGGAAGGCCTCCTCCAGGCTCCCGTGGCCGTAGGATATGCCGCAGTGGTTGTGCAGATCGCCGTAGTAGGCGGTCAAGCCCTCATACGGCGGCAGGCTATACGAATGCATGATCAGTCACCGGAAGAAACCAGGTTTTTCGGAAAAAACCCGGTTTCATATGAAGGGATGTCTTCCATCTCGACGGTCACGCCGCCGCCGTCCATCGAGCGCAGCGCCGCCATCACCATGCGTGTGGCCTCCAGGCCCGCGCGCGCCCCGACCGCCGGGGGAGCGCCATCGCAGAAGCGGCGCAGCTCGCGGATCAGGGCCACGTCCGCGCCGAAGTGGGAGCCCTCGAAGTGCTCATCCCGGCAGTCAATCACCTCGTGGCTGGCTCCGTAGTCACCGGACGCATGATCAATGTCCGCCACGACATCGAGCGCGCCCGTCCTCCGGGTCAGAATGATGCGCCCCCGCGTGCCCACCAGCTCCATCGTCTCCTGGTCATCGGCGGGCGGGCCGAAGATGGTGTAGAAGTACGAGGCAATGACGCCGTTCTGGTAGGCGAAGTGGATGCTGCCGTTGTGATACACGTCCGAGCCCGGCGCGTAGACGCACACGTCGTCCATGTACTTCTCCTCCACCTCCTCAAGCCAGGATGGGCCAAAATGGGGCAGGATGTCGAAGGCGGCCGAGTTCTTGGAGCGGCGACGATAGGGGCACTCTCGATCGCATTCACTGCAGCGCGGCGGCGCCGCCGGTTCAGGCTCGACGACCGACCGGCCGCCGAAGCCGTGCACGCGCAGCGCCCGGCTTCCGGCGAACCAGTTGAACACGTCGAACAGGTGGCAGCCCTTGTCATTCAGCGCGCCGCCGGACCACTCGCGCCGCCGCCACCAGGCCGTCAGGTAGCGGTGGTAGGGGATGACATCGCGCACCTGGAGCATGACCAGGTCGCCGATGACGCCATCGTGCAGCAGCTCGTAGGCCCGGTTCCACACCGCCTCGTAGCGGCGGGTGAAGCCCATGATCAGCGGGTTGCCCGCCTGGGCCTCGGCCTCGACGATGGCCACCGCGTCCTCGACGTTCTGGGCCCGCGGCTTGTCGCAGTACACCTTCTTCCCGGAGTGGAGAGCGGGGACGGCGAACTGGCGGTGCGCGTCGGTGATCGAGGTGATGACGACCAGGTCCACCTCCGACGCGCCGATGAGGTCCAGGCCGTCGCGGACTGTTCCAGTCCGTCCGTACAGATTGGGCGAGATCTGCACGCCCTGGCCGGCGTACGCGCCCACGAGCACGTCCCGCGCCTCGGCCATACGGGCCGCGTTCCGGTCGCACAGCGCGGTGACCCGGAACCGGGTCTCCGGATACAGCTCGGCCATGTGGCGGCCAATGCAGTACAGGCCCCGCACACCCAGGCCGATGATGCCGACCCCCACGGATGTCGCGGATTGTTCCAATCCGCCGGATGTACCCATCCGCCCCATCCTAGCCCAACGCCTCCGCCCGCTCCTGCATCGTCCGGCGCAGCGCCTCGACGTCGTGGGGCAGGAAATAGGCCACCACCCCGAACAAGGCCGCGCACGCCAGCCACGTGCTGACGCAGATGGCGATGATGGCCACGTGCAGCGAGGAGCGCATGGCGATCACGCCCGCCAGGTACGGCGCTAGCGCCGCGCCGCCATCCTCGACCAGCTTGCGCACGGCCTGGGCGGTGCTGCGGACCTCGGGAGCGGTGATGTCAGGCACCGAGGCCATGGCGTTGGGCGCGGTGATGGACATGGTGACGCCCGTGACCCCCAACAGGGCGGTGAACAGAAGCCGGTTCTCCATCGACACGCTCATGGTCAGGAGCAGACACACGGCTGCCGCCAGCGTCCCCAGCCCGCCGACGATGGCCCGCCCGCGCGGCGTGCGCTTGAAGAAGAAGTCCCCCAGGTATCCGCCTACATAGTAGCCCACCGAGAGCGCGGCGATGGCCACCAGCATCACCGTCATGGCCTGGCCCGACGTGTAGCCGCGCTCCGTCTCCAGGTAGCGGAAGAACCAGAAGATGAGCACATTCCAGGCGAACACGCCGAAGAAGCCCTGCGCCATCAGGAGCAGCAGGCTGCGGTTGCGGAACAGACCCTTGACTACCTGCCAATCTATGCGGTAGGTACCCAGCTCCCCCTGCTCGAAGCGCTCCATCTCCGGCTCGGCGCTGCCCCGAGGCACCTCGCGCACGGTGAAGAAGATCAACGCCGCGACGAACACGCCGAGGCTGCCCGTGATGAAGAACACCCGCCGCCATCCCAGCGTGCCCCCCAGCATCGTCGCCAGCACGGTGCCCACCATGAAGCCCAGCGGGCCGGACATCTGCATGATGCCGTAGACCTTGCCGCGCGTCTGGGGACCGAAGTAGTCGGCCAGCAGGCTGTACAGGCCCGGGTAGCTGGAGTCGTCTATGCCGGTGGTCGAGCGGGTCAGCATGAAGATCGGGTACGTGGGCGCCAGCGCGTTCAGCCACGTCGTCGAGCCCCAGATGAAGGAGGCCAGCGCCAGCAGCTTGGACCGGGCGTAGCGGTCGTACAGATAGCCCCAGACCGGGTACAGCAGGGAGGCGACGACGATGGCCAGGCTGGAGACGGCCCCCATCTGGGCCTCGTTGATGCGGAGATCCTCCATAATGGACGTCGTGAGGGGGCCGATGAGCAGCTTGTCGGCCTGGTGGAGGAGCAGGAATGTGAAGCACACGAACGCGACGAACCAGCGATAGCGGGACTTCATGTGGGCCTCCTTGTTGTGCAGACGCAAAATGCTGCGTGCAGAGACGCAAGATTTTGCGTTTAGAGACGCAAGATCTTGCGTCTCTACCAGTTATCGACGTGGCAACGGTCCCCGCAGTGCCTGCACCAGCCGGCCGAACTCGCGCTCGGCGCGGCGGGGGTGCGTGAGGTTCAACGTGGACAGCATGCTGAGCCGGGTCGGCAGCCGAGCCTCGTCAATGGCCGCGATCTTGACCGGCAACAGGCGATAGGCCCCCTCCTGGATGCCCATCGTCTGCGCCAGGACGTTCTCGAAGTCGGCCATGTGGTCGGCCAGGTAGGCGTCCGACAGCACGAGCACCGTGCGCTTGGCCTGCCTGATGCCGCGCTCGACGTTCACCACACGGGCCACGCCGGGCTGCTCGACGTCGCCCGAGACGGCGACGCGCAAGTGTAGAGACGCAAGATTTTGCGTCTCTACCAGGCGCGGCACCAGCGTGTCCCACACCCAGGTGGCGTCCGGCTCCCGATCCACGTAGCTGACGTAGGCGTCGTAGCGGAAGCCCTCCTCGTCCCTGGACACGACGCCCTTCTGGCCGCCAAGATAGAGGGCGACGGGGAAGTTCTCCTCCAGCTCGGCCTTGAAGATGGGATGCTGGCCGGACTGCCCGGCCGTGACCTTGGGTTGGACGTACTCGAACAGGTCGAAGATGCGGATCAGGCCGTCGTCGCTGGCGATTCCGCCGCGCAGGCCCGCCAGCAGGTGCTGGGTGAAAAGGCTGTTTTCGGCGCCGGGCAGCACCCACGAGTACTCGGTGCTGCGCGAGGAGGCCAGGATGGCCCGCCCCCGCCCCTGCTTGAGCGCCTCGTAGTAGCGATCCGAGAAGCCCGCTTTCATACCCGGCGCGGTGGCGTCCTTAGGCTGGCCGATGCCGGCGGAGTGACAGCAGTCGAGGAGGACGACCACCTTGCGGGCCGGGATGGCGCGCAGGGCTTCGGTGAACGCGTCTCCCGAGATGGCGGTCTTGTTCACGCGGTTGGGGACCACGTCCACCGGGAGCAGGTACTCCCCGGCGTAGGGACCCGTCTCGACCCGCCCGCCGTGGCCGGAGATGTAGAGGAAGGCGGTAGAGTCGGAATCGGTGGCCTCGGCCAGGCGCTTCAGGGCCGAGCGGATGCGCTCGGCAGTGGCTTCGCCGTCGAGCAGCAACTGCACGTTCTCCGGCGGGTAGGCGCAGTGCTGCGGGCCGACCAGCAGGTCGCGGATTCCGCGGGCGTCATTGAGGACGGTGGGCGGCAGCTTGTTGATCTGCTCGTAGTTGGCGATGCCGACCACGAGCGCGTAGGCGTTGTCCATTGCGGGCATAGGCTTGCTCCTTCCCGTTATTCTCACTCCTTCTCCAGTGGCCACTGCCCACACGTCTTGCGATACGCCTGCCCGGGCAGGAATTGTTCCCACTCGGCCTGGCTCAGGTTGCGGCCAGCGACGCGACAGGCCAGGTCAATCAGCTCGTCCAGGTGCAGGTTCCACAGCCGGGCCGTTCCATCGTCACTGCCGGTGACCAACGCGTGGCCGTCAGGGCTGAAGACCACGGTACGGACGCTCCGTTCGTGGCCACGCAACACGACCGGCGCGGCGCCAAGGTCGGTCAGGTCCCACAGGCGAGCGGTGTTGTCCTCGCCGCCGGTAGCCAGCCAGCGACCGTCGGGACTGATGGCCAGGGCGACAATGCGTTTCTCGTGACTGCGCAAGACGATGGGTGCGGCGCTCAGGTCGTTCAGGTCTCGCAGGCGGGCGGTGTTGTCCGCGCCAGCGGTGACCAGCCATTGATTGTCTGGACTGATCGCTACGGCGAGAATGCGGTCCTCGTGACTGCGCAAAATGATGGGCGCAGCAGTCGGGTGGCTCAGGTCCCACAGGCGGGCGGTGGCATCCCAATCGCTGGCGGTGACCAGCCAGTGGCTGTCGGCGTCGATGGCGACAGTGGTGACGGGGTCATCGCCGGCGCGCAGGACGACAGGCTCGGCGGCAGGATCGGCAGCGGTCAAGTCCCACACACGGGCCGTGTTGTCCTCGCTACCGGTGACCAACCAGTGGCCGTCAGGGCTGACGGCGACGGCGTGGACGGCAGACTCGTGGCCGCGCAGGACGCGAGGCGCGGCGGCCGGGTCTGCGGCGCTCAGGTCCCACAGACGGGCGGTGTGGTCGTCAAACTCGCCTCCGGTAGCCAGCCAATGGCCGTCAGGGCTGACGGCCATGGCAAAGATGCCCGACTCGTGGCCGCGCAAGACGATGGACTCGGCGGCCGGGTCTGCGGCGCTCAGGTCCCACAGGCGGGCGGTGGCATCACCGCCGGCGGTGGCCAGCCAGCGGCTGTCAGGGCTGACGGCGACGGCATAGATGCCCGACTCGTGACCGCGCAAGACGATGGACTCCGTGGCCGGGTCTGCGGCGGTCTGGCCTGCCTCCAGCAGGACCGGGAGATTCCACAACCGGGCAGTCGCATCGCTGCTGCCGGTGACCAGCCAGTGATCGTCAGGGCTGATGGCTGCGACGTTGATGAGGCTATCGTGTCCGCGCAACACGACCGGTGCGGCCGCCATATCCGCCGCGGCCGGGAGGTTCCACAGGCGGGCGGTATCGTCGTAGCTGCCGGTGACCAGCCAGTGGCCATCGGGGCTGATGGCAATGGCGCTGACGCCAGACTCGTGACCGCGCAAGACAATGGGATCTGTGGCCGGGTCCGCCGCGGTCAGGTCCCACAGCCGGACCGTGGCATCCGCACTGCCGGTGGCCAGCCAGTGGCTGTCAGGGCTGACAGCGACGGCGCTGACGCCGGACGTGTGGCCACGCAAGATGATGGACCCGGCCGACGGGTTGGCGGCGCTCACGTCCCACAGGCGGGCGGTATCGTCCTGAGCGCCGGTGACCACCCAGCGGCTGCCGGGACCAATGGCAATGGACTCGATGCCGGACTCGTGGCCGCGCAAGACGACAGGGGCGGCGGCCGGGTCCGCGGCCGCCAGGTCCCACAGGCGAGCGGTGGCATCCTCGCTGCCGGTGAGCAGCCAGCGACTGTCGGGGCTGATGGCGACGGTGGCGATGGGCTCATCATGGCCGCGCAGGACGATGGACTGGGCGGCCGGGTCTGCGGCACTCAGGTCCCACAGCCGGGCGGTGTGGTCGCCCTGCAGATCGCTCGCGGTGACCAACCAGCGGTTGTCCGGACTGATGGCGACGGCGCTGACGCCGGACGAGTGACCGCCCAGGGCAATCGGCTCGGCAGATGGGTCGGCGGCGGTCAGGTCCCACAAGTAGACAGCCCAGCCCTCACCGAGCTGCCCCATATGCAGCATCCCGCCCGCGTACAGAAGCCCGTCCGCGGTGACCAGCCAGTGGTCGTCAGTGCTGACGGCAATGGCGGTGATGGGGTGGAAGTGGCTGCGCAAGACAAGGGGCTCGGCAGCCGGGTCTGCGGCGCTCAGGTCCCACAGGCGGACGGTGTAGTCCAGGCTGCCGGTGACCAGCCAGCGGTTGTCGTGGCTGATGGCGATGGCACTGATGCCCGACTCGTGGCCGCGCAATACGACGGGATCGGCCGCCGGGTCCGCGGCACTCAGGTCCCACAGGCGGGCGGTGGTATCCGCGCTGCCCGTGACCAGCCAGCGACTGTCGTGACTGATCGCGACGGCGGTGATCGTATCCTCGTGGCCTCCCAGACCGCGCCCCCCGGTGTTTGCCAGTGCCCGCCGCAGGCTGTCTTCGGCCGCAGGCACGCGCGGCTCGCCCGTCCGGCTCGTAACAGCGAGCGCCTCGACGGCCAGGAGCAGCCCGCGCTGCAGACGTCCCGCTTCCCACGCAACCTGCGCCTGTTCGGCCAGTTCGAGCGCCGCCTGGCGACGGGTCTGCCGGTCGCGGTCCGCTGCCACGGTGGCTCGCGCGGCAGAGTTGGCCGTAGCAGTAGCCTCCACGGCCAGAGCCTGGGCCGTGCCGGTGGCCTGCGCCTGTTCCTCGCTGGTCCGCAGGCGACTCTGGACGACAACGACGATGACGATCAGGGCGGTGATAACCAAGACGCCCAGCACCCCTACCAGGCGGTTGCGCCGCCTCCGGGCCTGTTCCTCGTGCTGGGCCTCCCGGCTGGCCTCCACCAGGTCCCACAGGCGTTGACTGTAGCCCAGTTGGGCCGTCAGGGGCCCGGCCAGCCACTCTTGTACGGCGTCCAGTTCGGCCTCGTCGAGCCGGCCGCCGCCGGCCCGGGACTCCCAGCGGCGGCGTTCCCGCTCGGCTTCACGCCATTCCCCGAACCACTTCTCCTTGGCCAGCCAACCTTCGATCAATGAATCGTGGGCCAGGTCCACCTGCCGGTCGCCCGTCCCCGTCTCCTCACCGGTGAGGGTCAGCAGGCGCTCCTTCGCCAGGTGATCGAGCGTCTCGTCCAGCAGATCGGCATCGTCGCCGACAGCGCGCAGGTCGGCCACCCGCAACTGGCGGCGCGTATCGGCCCGGCCCTGGCCGAACTGCAACAGCCGCAACAGGATGCGGCGGGCGACGGGCTCCTTCTCCGGCGGCAGGGAACCCACCGCCGCTCGGGCATGGTTGGCGATGGCCGCCTTCAAGTCTCGCACATCGTCGTAGGCGCTCGCGGGCAGGTAGCGGCGCTCCACCTTCTCCCACAAGAGCCGCAGCGTCTCCTGCACGAACGGCAGAATGCCCGGTTCTCCCGCCGCGTCGTTCACCAGGCGCTCTACCAGCAGGGGGTCGAGGAACACCCCCTCTCGCTCGGCCGGCTTCTCGATGGCCGCGCGCAGGGCCTGGCCCGCCAGGGGCTCCAGTTCATAGCGATGGCCCTTGATCTCCGGCCACAGAGACGGGTCCATCAGTTCGCCGTAGAAATCTGCACGGACGGTCAGCACGACGTAGCAATCAGTCGCCTTGACCAGGCGCAACAACGCATCCTGAAAAGGCTTGATATCCTCTTCACGCGCCTGCGTGAAGAGCTCCTCGAATTGGTCGACCACGAGGAGGAGTCGGTTGTCTGTGGTTCGTGGTGAGGCCCAGATGCCTGCATCCGCCAGGTCCGCCGAACGGACGTCTGCGTCCGCGCCGTCCGAGAAACCAGGTTTTCCATGCGATGGAACATCGCCAAAAACCTGGTTTCGAAGGTTGGCCGGGTCGCCATCGAGCGCGGCCGCCAGGGCCGCCACGGGTGCCTCGCCGGGGCGCAGCGTGCGCACCAGCCAACCTCCGGGGCCGAAGAGACCGCTCTCCCGCAGCGCCGGCACCAGTCCCGCGAAGACCAGCGACGATTTGCCAATGCCGGAGCGACCGATGATAGCGACGAGAGGATACTTACTCAGCATGTGGAGGACTTGTTCCACGTCGCGCTCTCGCCCGAAGAAGCAATCTTTGTCCTCCCGCGAAAAGGTCTTCATGCCAGGATAGGGACAGGGCGGCCTGGCCGCCGGGGCAGGCACCGGGCGCTGCAACTCGGCGCAGAGGCGCTCCACGACCGCCGGCCATCGGGTGGGGTCCGTGGCGTCGAGCGCGGTGAGCATCGCCAGGCGGGACGACAGTTCGAGGGGCTGTAGGATGAGGGGAATGACGGGCCAGGTGTCGGTCTCCAGGCCGTAGGACTGGGCCAAGAGGTCGGTGAACTGGATGAAGCCCTCCGTCAGGTAGGCAGGAGACAGGACGAGCAGCGTGCGACGGCTTCCCTGAACTGCGCGCTCGAACTCCAGTAGGCGCGGCACGCCCAGAGCGAAGGCCGCCTCGGAGTGGCAGCGCACGCCCGCCTGGGTCAGGGCGTCCAGGAGGTAGCCCTCCACCCAGGCGCGGTCGGCGTCTGCGTAGGAGATGAACAGGTCATGAGCATGATCCCTGCTCATGGCTGGTTCTCCTCTGGGCAGGCATCCAGCGGCGTGTCCTCGCCGGGCGGGAGGTCAGGACAGGTGCAGCGGTAGGGCTGATCCCTGAAGTACATTCCCCACTCCTCCAGGGTCAGGTTGCGGGTGAGGCGCCCGCACGCCTGCGCGATCAAGTCCTCCGGCCTCCACAGCCACACCCGCGTCGTGCCGTCCCAGCCACCTGAAGCCAGCCACTGCCCGTCGGGGCTGAAGGCCACAAGCCCCACTTCATCCTCGTGCGCCATCCGGGCCACCTCTTCCCCGGTGGCAGCCTCCCACACGCGCACCGTGTTGTCCGCGCTCCCCGAAGCCAGCCAGCGGCCATCGGGACTGAAAGCCAGGGCGCGCACGCTGTGCTCAACATCCATCCGCGCCACCTCTCGCCCGGTGGCCGCTTCCCACACCTGTGCCTTGCCCGAACCACCTTCCGTAGATCCGCTCCCTGACGCCACCCACCGGCCGTCGGGACTGAAGGCCACGACATACACTCCAGACGCATAGGCGGACGCACGGTCACTATCCCCAACGTCCGCATCTTCGTGATCCATGCGGGCCACCTCCTGCCCGGTGGCCGCCTCCCACACCCGTACCTCGCCACGGTCACCCCGAACACCAAGCCATTCGCGACTCCCCGACGCCACCCACCGCCCGTCGGGACTGAAGTCCACGGCCACCACCGTCTCCCTATGTTCCATCCGGGCTATCTCTTCCCCGGTGGCCGTCTCCCACACCCGCGCCGTATTGTCACCACCCGACGCCAGCCACTGCCCATCGGGGCTGAAGGCCACGGCCCACACCGCGGCATCATGCACCATCCGGGCCACCTCCTCCCCAACGCCAGCGCCCGTGGTGAGCGCAGCCGAGATATCCCACACCCGCACTTCACCCGAAAAACCGCGCCAGGCTCCACTCGCCGACGCCAGCCGCTGCCCATCCGGGCTGAAGTCCACGGCCCACACCGGCAGCTCGTGCGCCATCCGGGCCACCTCCCCCCCGGTGGCGGCCTCCCACACCCGCACCTCACCAGGACCATCCGGGACCACGCCACTCGCCGACGCCACCCACTGCCCGTCGGGGCTGAAGGCCACATCCAGCAGCGCACCGTATTGCACCATCTGGGCCATCGCGTCCCCGGTGCTCGCCTCCCACACCTGCACCACGTCTTCGCCTCCCGCCGAGACGATCCGCTTTCCATCGGGACTCAACGCCATGGCACCTCCACCCGCGTGCCGGACCACCTGCCCACCCGGAGGCGCATCCCAGACCCGCGCTGTGCCGTCGCTGCTCGCCGAGGCCAGCCACTGCCCGTCGGGGCTGAAGGCCACGCTACGCACCTCATCCTCGTGCGTCAGCCGGCCCACCTCTTCCCCGGTGGCTGCATCCCAGACCTGCACCGTGCCGTCCATACTGCCTGAGGCCACCCATCGCCCGTCAGGACTAAAGGTCACGGCTCGCACTTCCGCCTCAAGCTCTATCCGGGCCACCCTGCCCCACGCCATGTATCGACCCCATACCTGTATTTCACCAGGACTGTCTGTCCCATCACCTCCCAGGGCCATCTGTCTCCCGTCGGGGCTGAAGACCACAGCGACCACGTCGTTCTGCTCCATCCGGGTGTCCTCTTCCCACGACCGCGTGTCCCACACCCGCACCGTGTCTTGCCAGCGCTCGTCATCCCAGCCCACCGAGACCAACCACCATCCCTTGGGGCTGAAGTCGAAATCGGCTACCCCCTCGTGCTCCAGGCGGGCCACCGCCTCCCCGGTAGCCACATCCCATACCCGGACTATGTCACTCCCACCCATTGACGCCGCCCACCGACCGTCGGGACTGAAGACCAGAGGGTACCTGAGATCCTCATCCTCCAGCCAAGGCACCTGTTGGCCGGTGGTCGCCTCCCACACCCGCGCCGCGCCGTCCTCGTCCCGCGACACCACCCACCGTCCGTCGGGGCTGAAGGCCACGGCCCCACGATCCCAGTGCGGGACGCGGAATATCTCCTGCCCGGTGGCCGCCTCCCACACCCTCATGTCACCCTCCGGCGGGCCGTATCGCACGCAGCCCAGCGAGGCCACCAACCGTCCATCGGGGCTGAAGGCCACACCCCATATCTCGTGCTCGTGCTCCACGCGGGCCACTTCTCGCCCGGTGCGCGCCTCCCACACCCGCGCCGTGCCGACGCTGTCCCCTGATGCCACCCACCGCCCGTCGGGACTGAAGGCCGCGCCTCTCGCTTCGGCCCCATCCTTGACCTGGGTGACCGGCAGCAATGCCAGCCCCCGGCGTAGCGCCTGGTCACCTTCCAACGTAGGCGCGCTGCGCAAGGATTCGGCTGCCAGCAGCACGCTTCGCGGGAGCAGACGTATCCCCTGCTCGCGCGCTTGCTCGGCCTGGGCCGCCAACTGGCGGGCCAGGGCGATCTGCGCCTGACGGTCGGCGCGGTCGCGCTCCGTCTCCGCGGTCTCTTGGGCGGCGACCGCCTCGGCGCGGGCGGTGGCCTCCGCCTCAGCCAGTTGCCGCTGTTCTATGGCATACGCCTGGGCCGTCGCCGCGGCGTCCTGCTGCTGCTGGGCTAGCTGGCTTTCCCGGTCGGCGATGGCCTCCAGATTCGCGGCGTTGCGCCGGGCGCTCCACAGGCCAATGACCAGGGCAACAATGACCAACGCCGCAATAGCGCCCAGGGCACCCAGGCGAAAACGGGTGGCGCGGCGCTGCTGTTCGGCCGCCTCTTCCTGAGCATCCCGGCTGGCATCCACCAACGCGGGCAGCGCCTCTCCGGTGCCCAGTTCGGCGGCGTCGGGGCTATCCAGCCAGCGCTCTGCCTCCAGCAACTCGACTTCATCCAGCAACCCACCGGCGCCCCGACCCAGCCGCACCCACTCCGCCGCCTTGCCCTCTAGCCGGCGGCGGGTCTGCTCCGCCCCGCGCCGCTCGGACAGCCACTCCTGCAGCGCCGGCCAGCCCGCGATCAGCGACTCGTGGGCGATGTCCACCCGCCGGCCCACGCCCCCCTCCCCGCCGCTCAGCGTCAGCATCCGGTGGTCCGCCAGGTGCTCTAGCGTGCGATCAAACACCCCCGCCCCCTCACCCGCCACGCGCAGCGCCCTCACCGGCTGCTGGCGGCGGGTGTCGGCCCGCCCCTCCCCGAACTGCACCAGGCGCAGGAAGATGCGGCGGGCGATGGCCTGTTGCTCCGGCGTCAGACCGGCCAGCGCGGCATCGGCGCGGCGCGCCATCGCCACCTGCAGGCCCGTGCGCTCCGGAGCCCCATACGCGCCACGGGGCAGAACCAGCGCCTCGTAGGCGCGCAGCGGCAGGAAGCGCCGCTCCACCCGCTCCCACAGCAGCACCAGCGTCTCCTGCACCAGCGGCAGCCCCCCCGGCTCCCGGCCCGCGTCCGCCACCAGCCGCTCCACCAGGGCGCTCTCCACGAACACCCCCGCGTCCTCCGCCGGGCGCACGATGGCCTGGCGAAGACCATCCTCGTCCAGGGGCAACACCTCAAAGCGGTGCGCCTGGATCTCCGGCCACAGGGGACAGGCCATCAAGTCGGGGTAGAAGTCCGCCCGCACGGTCAGCACCACGTAGCAGTTGGGGGTCTCGGCCAGCCGCAGCAGGGCTTGCTGGAAGGGTTCCACGTCCGAGCGGGCGAGCGTGAACAGCTCCTCGAATTGATCGGCCACCAGTAGAAGGCGCTTGTTCGTGGTTCGTAGTGAGGCACGCAGGTCCGCCGAACGGACGTCCGAGGTTCGTAGTGAGGCACGCAGGTCTGCCGGAGTGCCGTCCAGCGCGGCCGAAAGGGCCGCCAGCGGCGCCTCGCCGGGGCGCAACGCGCGCACCAGCCAGTCCCCAGAGCCGAAGAGCCCGCTCTCGCGCAGCGCCGGCACCAGCCCCGCAAAGACCAGCGACGACTTGCCGCTCCCCGAGGGACCAATGACCGTCACGAACGGGTGGAGGCGCAGCCGCTCCAGTAGCTCACGCACCTCCTCGTCGCGACCGAAGAAGCGGGCGCTGTCGGCCTCGCTGAAGGGCACCATGCCGGGGTAAGGGCAGGGGGGCCTGGGCGCTGGACCGGGCACCGGGCGCTGCAGCTCGCCGCAGAGGCGCTCCACGACCGCCGACCATCGGGTGGCGTCGGTGGCGTCGAGCGCGGTGAGCATCGCCAGGCGGGGCGGCAGATCGACCGGATCAAGAACGAAGGGAATCACCGGCCAGGTGGCGGTCTCCAGGCCGTAGGACTGGGCCAGGAGGTCGGTGAACTGGGTGAAGCCCTCGGCCAGGTACGCGGGGGAGAGGACGAGCAACGTGCGCCGGCTCTCCCGGACCGCGCGCTCGAACTCCAGCAGGCACGGTACGCCCAGGGCGAAGGCGGCCTCGGAGTGGCAACGCACGCCGGCCTGCGTCAGACCGTCGAGCAGGTAGCCCTCCACCCAAGCGCGGTCGGCATCGGCGTAGGAGATGAACAGATCGTGGGTGCATCCAGTTTCCGCGGTCATCGCCACCCCCACCAGGAGGTCTCATCCCGAAAAGCCCGAAAGGCAAATCGACAGCGTCAGCGACCGTGTAGGACCATCTCCGGGGCGATCCGACCTTCCCGCTCGTGCCTCGGGCTCCCGGAAAGCGCCGAGGCATGCTGCACGCACTGCGCCCTGGGACAGGCCAGCGCGAATCCTGCGCCACAGTATAGCATACCCCCGATTGCAGCGCAAAAGGAGGGTCACGCCCCCACGAGGCGACGCTTGACAACCCGGCAGAGCACTTGTACACTCTGCCGAGTCAAAGGAGGAAGTTGGCTATGTATCCTGAGAAGGACGAAAGGAAGAAGAAGAGACGGAATCCGGTGATGCTGGCGACCACAGCGCTACTGCTGGCCGCATCGCTGGCTTGCGAGACGCTCAGAGGTCCCAAGACGCCTATGCCGGTCTGCACACCACCGCCCTGTGGCCCGGACGAGGTATACTACTGCCCCGGCGACTGTCCCGGCGGCTGTGGCACCATCTGTGTGACGGCTACCAAACCCACGCCCACTCCGCCACCCACGGATGCCCCCAGGCCGCTCTGCACACCGCCGCTCTGCGGCCCGGACGAGGTATACTACTGCCCCGGCGACTGTCCCGGCGGCTGTGGCACCATCTGTGTGACGCCCACGCCGGCGCCGGCGACCGGCATCCTGGCGTTGACGCTTGGCACCTACAGCGAGACGTACACGGAGGGCGAGCATCCCACGGTCTACGGCACGGTCACGCTTGGGGACGAACCGCTGGCCGGTGCGAGCCTATCGCTGGAGATGTCCGACGAGGCGGACACGCTGCTGTGGCAGACCGCGATCCAGAGCAGCGACGGCGGCAGCTTCATGATCCCCCTCACCTACGGCGACGAGATCCCCACGGGCTACAGCGGCCGACTGCGCGTGAGCGCGACCGTCACGCACGAAGGCGCAGAGGCCCGGGCCGAGACGACCTTCTCCTATGCCCCGCAGCCGGAATCCGCCGAAGGCTGCGAGCGACAGGCCTGGGGCTGGTTCCAGGGCGCGCTGGAACTGATGCCAGGCGTGCGGGACGAGATCGGCTGCCCGACCGAGGACCACCGGGAGTTGAATGCCGCCAGCCAAGACTTCGAGCGGGGCTATATGGTCTGGCGCGAAGACGAGCGGCTGACGTACGTGATCTGCGAGGGGAGCGGCTGGGAGAGCTACGCCGACCGGTGGCAACAGGGCATGCCAGAGCAGGATCCATCGTACGGGCCGCCGCCGGAGGGACTGATCCAGCCCAAGCGCGGGTTCGGCCTGGTATGGCAGGAGAACCCGGCGGTGCGCGACGGCCTGGGGTGGGCCTTGAACGAGGAGCGGCAATGCGACCAGGCAGACGTCCAGAGATTCGAGCACGGGCTGATGCTGGCGTGCACGAAAGACGTGGTCCCCAGGGCCAAGATCCACGTCTTCATCCTGTTCGACGACCATACCTACGACATCTACGCCCCACCGTAGAGCGGAAGGCAGGGCTGGGCAGCGAATATCCAGGCATTCTTGACATAAATCCGGTTCGCTGGTATAATAGCCAGCGTTAGGTTAATCGGTCTGGCATCTCTCACCGCTCCGGTTTAATGTAATCGGAGCGGTTTTTTGTAGGAACCAGACCCATACAGAATCACAGGTCAAGCACCTGTTCAGTCAAGTAGTACGACATAAGGAGTATATGCGTTTCACAGAGTTAGACATTAGCGTACCCCTGCAAAAGGCGATCAGCGCCTTGGGGTACGAAGAGACAACACCCATCCAGACCCAGGCGATCCCGCCCAGCTTGCAGGGTCACGACATCGTTGGCTGCGCCCAGACCGGCACCGGCAAGACGTTGGCCTTCGTTCTGCCCGCGTTGGAACACCTGCTGCAGAAGAACGGCAAGACCAAGAACCCTCGGGTCCTGGTCCTGGAGCCGACGCGCGAGCTGGTCATCCAGATCGCCGGGGAAACCCAGAAACTGGCCGCCCGTACATCGCTGCGCACGGCTTCCGTATATGGCGGGGCAGGAATGAAGAAGCAGACCGACAGACTGCGCCGGGGCACCGACGTCATCGTCGCCACGCCCGGACGCCTGATGGATCACATGCGCCGCAAGAACGTGAACTTCAAGGACTTGCAGATCCTCGTCCTGGACGAGGCCGACCGGATGCTGGACATGGGCTTTCTACCCGACATCAAGCAAATCATCGGCCACATGCCCCGCCAGCGTCAGACGATGCTCTACTCGGCCACCATGCCTCCGGCGATCTCAGCCCTGGCTCGCCAGTTTCAGCACGACCCGGTGAGTATCGAGATAGACGTAGCCCGTCCTCCCGAGGCGATTCACCAAGCCCTCTACCCGGTGCCTAAGCACCTCAAGACCGAGCTTCTCCTGGCCATCCTCGAGCAAATGGAAGTCGACAGTATGCTGGTCTTCACCAGAACCAAGCAACAAGCCGACATCGTCGCCCGGCACCTGCGCCAGACCCGGGTCGCCGTGGCTTGCATTCACGGGGATTTCAAACAGCGGGAGCGAATCGCCGCGCTGGAGGGGTTCCGGTCGGGCAAGCATCGCGTCCTGGTCGCCACCAACATCGCCGCGCGGGGGTTGGACGTGGAGGGAATCTCACACGTGATCAACTACGACGTGCCGGAACACCCCGAGGATTACGTGCACCGCATCGGGCGCACCGCCCGTGCCGAGGCCGATGGCGACGCCATCACGCTCGTCACGCCTGAAGACGAGCGGTTAGTCTATCGCATCGAGTACCTGCTGGGCCGCAAGATCGAGCGCAAGAGCCTGCCGGGGTTCGACTACGACGTGCCAGCGCCTTCGTGGGCCAGGACCTCGGCCAAGACGCTGGTGCAGCGGGCCACCCAATCGCAGAATCTGGCCGACCGCTGGCGCTCTATGGGCTTCTGAGCGCTGCCTTCCGGGCGGGCACGCCAGACCCATCGCGCGCCCGCCCCGAGTGGGACGTCAGGGCAAGAGACGCCCGTCTCATTCCCCCACCCGGTCCTCCCCGTCCGGGTCGGGCTCGCCTGCCGGCGGCTCGACCCGCTGCCCGGCCTCTGGCTCAGCGGCAGCGTAGGGCACGCTAGCATCGTGGATGGCCATCTGCGCCAGGGGCCTGTCGCTGCGCTGAATGACTCGGGAGATCGGGGGGTGCAGCACCTGCTCATAGCTCGTGCCCGGCTTGAGCCCGACCCGCGTCTCTACCTGTCGTCGCAGCAGCAGAAGCGCCCGGCGGAACCCCACCAGGACGGGGCTTGTGTCCCCACCATCCCGCAGCCCGTTGGTCAGTAGATCCAGGTGCTCCAACGCATCCTGCACAGCCCCGTCACGGAGCGCCCCCTCCACCTCACTCAGGCATTGATCCACCCAACCGGCGAACAGACGCTCGTCTAGCTCTCCGGCGTCCTCACCCAGGCCCGCCGCCGACAAGACACGCCGCACGGCGGTCTTCAGGCCCGGCCAGCCCGGCTCCTCGGTAGCAGACCTGGTAGAAACGGTCCGACCGACGGAGCGAGCCAAGGCCACGTTGATGGCCTGGTTCAGGCTGGTGCCCTGTCGCCTGGCCTCCTCGACCAGCTCGCGGTGGAGCGAACGCGGCACCCGCACGACGAACTTGCCACTATAGTCCTCGTCGGGGCGCGGCTCGGGGATGGGGATGCCCTCCTCCAGCGCCACCTCCAGCCACAGCTCCATGGCCTCCCGGATCATGGCCAAAGCTTCCTCAGCCGTGTCCCCCTCGCTCATGCAACCGCGCAGCTCCTTGACGCGCACGAACCAGCCCGCGTCCTCAGGCTCATTGCGCAGCTCAATCGTATAGGGCAAACGCATGTAGTAGTCAACAGTCAGTCTCTCTTCCACAGCTCCCTCACCCCTTTCCCGGCATCCCACGCAGCCAGCAGCCGCCTACTCGTCATCCACGAGCTCGTCCAGGATACCCAGAACCTCCTTGACCGCGGCCGGGCTGACGTGCGGCTTGCGCCTGGCAACGACGACAATCCGATTCCCTCGCACGTAGACGTGATGGCTGCCACTGACCCGCTTCAGCCGAAACCCGGTCCATTCCAACACCTTGTTGAGGTCTTCAAAACGCACACCCTTGACGTTGTTTCGTATCCTGGCGAGGAGTTTCTCCCGTTTGCCCACGTCACTGCTCCATAGTATAGTACCACATATAGTACTACTTGTCAATAGCCATCACCACGCACAACTCGCCATTCGCTATTCGCCATTCGGCCCGTACGCCACCATCCCGACCACTTCTACGGCACCAACTGCCGGGCAATCGCGTCCATCACCTGGCGGGAGACGGCCCGATCCCGCGCGGCGCGGTCCGGCGGGAGCTGGGGCACGAAGGGCGGCCCGAAGGAGACGCGCAGCCGCCCATCGCGCTCCGCCACCCCGGCCGGCAGGACACTCAAGCCCGCCCTCACCAGGAGCGCCATGAACTCCCCGGTCCCCTCGGGCGGCTCGCCCAGGCCCCCGGGCACGTCGCGCCCCTCCGGGGCCAGGCCCACCATGCCGCCCTCCTGCGCCGCCCGGCGGGCCAATCGCACCGTCCGCCGCACCGCCAGGGCGCGCGCCTCGACCTCCCGAGGGTCGGGCGGCATAGGCGGCATGGGCACGAAGCCGTACACACGCGCCACCCGCTCGAAGGCCCAGCGCGTGAGCGGGGTCAACACCCGCCGCCGCCAGGGACTCTCGGGGAAGGTCCACGCCGCCGTCATCACCCAGTGGATCTCAGGGTCGGCGCCGGGGGCCCGGTGGGCGGCCACCGCCGCCGAGATGGCCAGCGCCACCCACCAGGTATCGAAACCAGGCCGGCTGTAGTGGTTGCACGCCACCAGGCAAGGCGCGCGCGGGGGGACGTGATCGCCGCCCAGCACCCGGAGGCCGGGGCGCACGCCCGTCATCGCCACCCGCGCATCGCGCGCACAGGACCGGGGCCGCAGCGTCAGGCCCGCCCACAGCACGCCCCCCAGGAGGCGGAGGGGGAGCCGGTAGGTGGGCCAGTCGCTTTGGGGCGGGAGTTGTGGTATCATGCGGCCTGTTCTACCATAGACGCCATGCCGGCAGGATGCCGGCGGTCCATTGTCGGCGGGAATCGTGGCATTGTGCAGCCTATTGTACCACGGCATCGAGGGAAGGAGCAACGATGAAGACGCGAACACTGACCCTGCGCGCGATTGACTACGTCACGATCAACGTCTACTGGTTCGGCCTGGCCTTCCTGTGGAACAGCCTCCACCCCATCATCCTGCCGGCGCTGCTCCTGCGCTTCGTGCCCGAGTCCCTCAAGAACACCTACCTGGGCGGGATGACCTTCGCCGGGCTGGTGCTGGCGATGGTGGTGCAGCCCCTGGCCGGTGGCCTCAGCGACGGCACCCGCTCCCGCTGGGGCCGGCGCCGTCCGTGGATCGTGGCGGGCACGCTGATCGACCTGGTCTTCCTGGCCGGGCTTGCGCGGACGGTGATCGTGCGTCCGTCGGCCAGCGGCTACTGGGTCCTCCTGGCGGCCTACATGCTCCTGCAAGCGGCCTCGAACGCCGCCCATGGCCCGGCCCAGGGCTTGATCCCCGACCTGGTGCCCGACGAGCGGCACGGGCTGGCCTCGGGCATCAAGAACCTGTTCGACATGGGCGGGCTGGTCGTGGCGTCGCTGGTGGCGGGGCAGTTGATGGGCGATGGCAATCCAACGCTGGCCTTCGCCATCATCGGCGGCGTGCTCGTGGTGAGCGGGCTGATCACGGTCCTGGCCGCCCCCGAAGCGCCCACGCTCGCCTCCGGGGCATCCGCCACCAGCCAGGAGCGCCCGGCCGGAGGGCCACGGCAAGGGCTGCGCGACCTCCTGCGCGTGGATCTGCGCGCCTATCCCGACTACACACGGCTGATCGTCTCCCGCTTCCTGATCCTGCTGGGCATCTACGCCGTGCAGGGCTTCGCCCAATACTTCATCCGCGACCGGCTGGGCGTGCCCAATCCCACCGAGGTGACGGGCAACCTGATGGCCACGATCGGGCTGGCACTGACGCTGTTGGTGTTTCCGGCCGGGCTGCTGTCCGACCGGATCGGTCGCCGGGCACTGAACCTGTTGGCCGGTGCGCTGGCGGCGGTGGGCATCTTCCTGCTGATCTTCGTCCGCGACGTCTCGACCCTGTACGTCTTCGGCGGCGTCATCGGCATGGCCACCGGCATCTTCTTGAGCGTCAACTGGGCGCTGGCCACCGACCTCATCCCGGCCGAGGAGGCCGGCAAGTATCTGGGCCTATCCAACCTGGCCACGGCTGGATCGGGGGCAGCGGCCCGGCTGGCCGGCCCGCTGATCGACGGGCTCAACGCCATGCGCCCCGGCGCATACCTGGGCTATCCGGCGCTGTTCATCCTGGCCTCCGCCAGCGCGCTCCTAGGGACGCTGCTGATGCTGCGGATGCACCGACCGCTACCGACCGTCCGCGTGTCGGCGTCGGCGACATCCGGCGGAGCCGACACCCCAACTTGAACCGCCCCGCCGTTTGACATCCACGCGGAGTTACCATATACTCCATACGCGTAAGCGCGTTGGCCCAGGCAGCATACTTCGCAGGAAGCCCTCCATAGACGCTACGGGGTAGTTTAAGAACTCCCGCTTCGCCCACATAAGCAAAGAACTGGGACGCGGATTCACACAGATTTTCACAGATCTGGTTCATGAAACATCGTAATCTGCGTGTATCTGTGGAAATCCGTGTCCGATTTCGAATTCTCCGATCACCAGATATGCCAGAACGGACGGCAATAGCGAAAAACCCGGTTTCTTAGCACACACAGATGATCCCATGAAAAGAGTCATCAGGGTTGCACTCATCGTGCTTGGATGTACGGTGCTGGGCCTGTTGGCCGGGCTGGTGCTGCAATCGCCGATCCTGAAGGTGATCTCGGACGGGACGTTCACGCGCTGGCGCTCGGTTGGATCGCCGCCCGAGGAGATCAGCAGCCTCCTGGGCGTCGGACAATACGGGCCGGAACACGTGGTATACGTGGAGACCGAGGCGGGCAGCGTCTACCGCTGTTGCCCGCAGGCCCCCGGCGAGTGGGAGAAGACGGACGCAACGCGATACATGTACGACCAGGGGTGTGTGGACTTGCCTCGCCGGGCCGCCCCACCCCCGAGTCCGGTGCGGGCCTGCGTCGAGATCGCCGCCTATGAGTGGGTCACAGAGCGGACGCAGTACGCCCTCCTGGATGACGGCGCGATCTGGATATGGCATCACCACGTCGGCCTGGATACGTTCATCAACGTCATCGGCAGCAGCTCGCTGATCGGCGGCCTGGTTGGCGGGCTGCTCGCCTGGTACAACGAACGTAGAAGAAAAACTGACGCATAGGTCAGGTGACCGGTAGCGCGCGCCGGTGGGTTGGCTGTCTCAACCCTGCGCACTGCGCCCAAGGCCGCGCGACACGGGGCGCAGGCGGGGGAGCCGAGACGGAGAAAGGAGATGTGCCTATAAGCCAAACGTCCTCCGATCAAGCGGTCTTCCACCGGATGACTGCATCGGCGACCGCTATCCACCACACGCGGGGCAAGGGGGATGACCATCACCCCCGTCACGGCAGCCATCGTCCCGCTGTTCCGCAGCATACGGCCAAGGAGGTTCAGATGCCTAAGTATCTTGCCCACTGCAACTACGTCGGCGAAGGCGTGAAAGGATTGCTCAAAGAGGGAGGCTCCAGTCGCCGTGCCGTCGTCGAGAAGCTGGTCGGGTCAGTAGGCGGCACCGTAGAAGCCTTCTACTACGCCTTCGGCGAGACCGATCTATACGTCATCGCCGACCTTCCGGACAACGTCAGTATGACGGCGCTGGCGTTGTTGGTCGCGGCCAGCGGAGCGATCACGATCAAGACCACGGTGCTGATCACTCCCGAGGAAGTCGACGAAGCCGTCAAGAAGACCCCCAGCTATCGAGCGCCGGGGCAGTAGGAAGCACCGATCTCTCCGTGAGACCGTAGCGGACGCTCGTTGTCCACGACATGCTCTGTGCACCAACTGGCTGAGCAGTAACGGAGAGCGGGCGTCCATTTGCATCTGCGGTCACTTGCAGAGAAGGAGGATATACGATGAAAGTCAGTACGTTCCTGGTTATCAAGGCCATTGTGTCACTCGCCTTCGGACTTGCGCTGGCACTGGTGCCAGCGGCCTTGATGGGACTGTACGGCGTCACGCTAGATCCGGCCGGAACACTTATGGGACGGCTCGTTGGGGCGTGTCTCATCGGGATTGGGCTGATATGCTGGCTGGGCAGAAACGTTGCCGGTGATGCACAACGAGCCATCACGCTGGCGCTCTTCATCGGCGACTCGGTTGGCTTCATCGTGGCCCTGATGGCTCAACTGTCTGGCCTGATGAACGCGGTTGGCTGGATGGTCGTCGCCGTCTGGCTGTTGCTGGCACTTGGCAACGGATACTGCCGGTTCATGAAGCTGGGTGCTGCCTAAGCTCCACTCGACCCAATCGCAAGGACACCGAGGAGGGGCAACGATGAAACGGACAATGCTCATAGTCGCGATGTACATCTTGTTCTTGGGGATGGTGGGGTGTAGTCCACCCGAGTATACCGAATACGACACACTGAGCGAGCTGTGCGAACAAGCAGAACATAGCGAGCACGTCAAGGTCAGTGGCGTGCTGAAGCTCCCGGAGATCGTCATATACGACGACCGGTATCTCATCCAGTTGGTTGAGGATCTCAACCAGGAAGGGTCGCCGTTGTTGCTTCGGATCAGCAAGGGAGGAGGCAAGAACCGGATGGAAGCGCTGCCGGAGAATTACACCTACGACGACTTCAAGGTCCATACTGCCGACGGACGAGTAGTGGGACACGGCGATGCGGTGGTGGTATCGGGCCGGTACTTCTCAGGGTGTACGCTCACTGTTGACGTGGTCGAGTGAGGGAAAGCGACAGCGTGGCTGACGCCGAAACGAGACCGCCCCGATCTGCGAATGGTTGGGGCGGTTTTCTGTTGGGCCGGTGGCAGCGGCGCGGGGCGTTGAGTGTTCCCCACACGCGTGCTCGCAGGGCACCCTGTGTCACCACTGTTTGCGCCCGCTCGATTGCTGTGTTATACTCTCGTACGGTAGTTCTTTTTGATTCCTCCGCTTCTGGGCAGTCTACACCGGCCAGGAGGCACATTCTCCAAGAGGCTATTCCGGTGTTCTGCCCGCCGTCAGGATTGAACAATGTAACGGCAGTTACCATCCTGCTGTGCCTACGAGCACGATTTCGAGCAAGAATCGGGGTCTTATGAACACACTTGATAGGCGGACCAAGAACCGTAAGAAACTGCAATCCCTCCTTCGCGAGCTCTTCCAGTTCGACTGCGCCGACCTCGACTTCGGCATCTACCGCATCATGAACCAGAAGCGCGACGAGATCGAGCGCTTCATCGAGCACGACCTGCTCGACACGGTGGAGGCGGCGCTGGCCCGCTTCCGGGAAGCCGATCGCGGGGAACTGGAGGTGCAGCTCGCCGAGAAACGCACTCAGTTGGGTCATGGGGCGTTCGACGAGACCGGTGCAGTGATCGAGCAATTCCGCGGTATTCCCATTGCCCGTGAGTATCAGGAGCTGCGGCGGCAACTGCGGCAGATGGCTGTCGCCGAGGAGACGGAGGCTCGCGTCTTCAACGACCTGTGGCGCTTCTTCTCCCGCTATTACGACCAGGGTGACTTCCTCAGCGAGCGCCGCTACTCCTCGCGCGGGGCCAAGTACTGCGTGCCCTACAACGGCGAGGAGGTCGTGCTCCACTGGGCCAACCGCGACCAGTACTACGTCAAGACCAGCGAGCGTTTCACCGACTACCGCTTCACGGCCGGAGAGCACACCGTCTGGTTTCGCCTGCACCAGGCCGAGGTGCCCCAGGACAACGTCAAGGGCGACAAGCGCTACTTCGTGCTCCACGAGGAACGGCCGCTGGCCTACGATGACGAGACGCGGACACTGACCGTTCCCTTCGCGTATTGCCCGCTCACCGAGGAAGAGGAGGCACGCTACCTGGGCATCTACAACGCCCAACAGTCGAAGAGCAATCGCCGCAAGAAACTTGATCGCTCCGTGCTCTGCGTGGCGCTGGAAACGGAGATCCTGAAGGCGCTCGACGAGGCGCACTTGAAAGCCGTCCTGGCTGCCGTGTCGCGCCGCCATGAACAGGCGGCGCTGGGGGACAGTCGATCCAGCACCGGCTCTTCAGGCCGGTGCCTGCTGGGTCGCCATCTCAACCGCTACACCGCGCGCAACAGCATGGACTACTTCGTCCACAAGGACCTGGGCGGCTTCCTGCGGCGCGAGATCGACATCTTCCTCAAGACCGAGGTGATGCGCCTGGACGACCTCGTATCGGACGAGTCCGGCGACATGGCGCGCCATCCAGATATGGCGTTGCACGTGCTCACGCGCATGCGCGTCGTGCGCCAGATTGCCCACCGGATCATCGACTTCCTGGCCCAGATCGAGGATTTCCAGAAGCGGCTGTTCGAGAAGCGCAAGTTCGTGGTGCAGACCGACTACTGCATCACGCTGGACCGCGTGCCGGAGGCGTTCTATCCGGAGATCCTGGCGAACGAAGCACAGTTGGAGGAGTGGCGGCGGCTCTACAACGTGGATGCCTGGGAGGCGGACCTCTTCTGGCAAGGGACGTTCGACGAGGCCTTCCTGGCGAGCCATCCTTACGCGATGGTGGACACGGCCTTCTTTGACGCGGACTTCAAGGCCTGCCTGCTGGTGAGCTTCGAGGACCTGGACGCGGAGGTAGATGGATTGCTAGTCCACGGCGAGAATTTCCAGGCGCTAAGCTTAATGATGGAAAGGTACCGGGGGCAAGTCCAGTGTATATATATCGACCCGCCGTACAACACGGGGAATGATGAGTTCTTGTACAAAGACAGTTATCAGCACTCGTCGTGGCTCACAATGATGGAGAATCGTCTTTCGCCCGCTCGAGATATGCTTGGCAAGGATGGATTGATATTCTCTAGTATCGATGAGAACGAGGTTGATAATCTGACCCACTTGCTTTCGCGTGTTCTTGGTGAGAGAGTGGGCATTGTTGTTATCAAGAGTAACCCCAAGGGAAGGAGTCTGGACCGTTATCTCTCCACTTCGCACGAGTACTTACTGGCTTTTGCCAAAGATCGGACGGAGTTAGCGGGTATTCCCAAGGGGGAGAAGCAATTGGCAGACTACGGTCTTGAAGATGAAGGTGGTCACTACAGGTTGTTGGAACTTCGGAATACCCATAGGCAGTTTAACCGGCAGACCAGGTCCAACTTATGGTTCCCTCTGTACGTTGACCCTGAGACGCAAAGGGTTTCCCTGGAAGCAAGTCTTGGTCAGGAAGAAGTTTACCCGCTGTGGGACGGCGGTATGGAAGGTTGCTGGACCTGGGGACAGGATCGAGTCGAGCAGAAAGCACACTTGCTTGTGGGGCGCAAGGTCAACGGGCGTTGGAAAATCTATCGAAAGGACTATGCACGCGGAGCAACGTACACACCAAAGACGATTTGGGCTGATGGTGCTCTCAGAACCGATTATGCTCAGGCCGTTCTTGATGATGTGATGGGCTGGAGGGCATTTCAATCACCAAAACCACCGGCTTTGATCCAGAGAGCATTTCGTCTTTCTTCTGATAGTGGCGAATTCGTCCTTGACTTCTTCGCTGGCTCCGGCACCACTGCCCATGCGGTGATGGACCTCAATCGGGAGGACGGCGGCGATCGCAAGTACATCCTGGTGGAGATGGGCGACTACTTCGACACCGTGATCAAGCCGCGCATCCTCAAGGTGGCCTTCTCCGCCAATTGGAAAGATGGCGTGCCCCAGGACCGCGACGGGATGACCCACATGGTCAAGTACCATCGCATCGAGTCCTACGAGGACGCGCTGAACAACATCCGCGTGCGGCAACCGGAGGGCGGCCAACTCGAGCTTCTCCGGCAGTTCGACGACTACATGCTGCACTACATGCTCGACTTCGAGACCCGCGACAGTCCCACGCTGCTGGCCCAGGAAGCCTTCGAGAGGCCCTTCGACTACACGCTCAAGATCCAGCGCGGCCACGAGAGCCCGCAGGATGAGAAGGTGGACCTGGTGGAGACTTTCCACTATCTGATCGGCATGCACGTCCGCCGCCTGGAGCGGTACGAGCACCAGGGCCGCGCCTACGTCGTGTCCCGCGGCGAAGTGCGCACCGAGCGCGGCATCGAGCGCGTAGTCACCATCTGGCGCGATACGGAAGGCCTCGACCTGGAGCAGGAGGCCGGCTGGGTCAACGCCGAGCTGCTCACCGAGCTGGTGGATCGGGTCTACGTCAACGGCTTCGAGAACCACATCCACAGGGCCGAGCCGACGGAGATCACCTTCCGCCAGCGGATGCAATAACACCCAGCACCAGACACCGCCGTGAACAGGCGGTGCTGGGACGGGGCCGCACCGCCGTACATGGAAAGGACATGACCATGGCTTGGGATCTTGGAGTGACACACCCAGACACCGCCGTGAACAGGCGGTGTTGGGATGGGGCCGCGCCGCCGTAAATGGAAAGGACTGACCATGGCTTGGGATCTTGGAGTGACACACCCAGACACCGCCGTAAACAGGCGGTGCTGGGACGGGGCCGCGCCGCCGTAAATGGAAAGGAC